>OGDE01000049.1_pt1 | contig 94004 bp, 78 predicted proteins | sample 1570321 | NCBI WGS metagenome assembly OGDE01 (sample SAMEA2581976, study PRJEB24529) | metagenome | biome: Human gut stool | place: China | collected 2011 | reverse complement strand
GGTGCAAAGTGCAATTGCAACGCTTGTCGCTTTTAGCATTCCGTGCTTGTTCATTGGTTTGATTACTCCTTTCAAAACTTCCAAGGGCATCCTGCCCTATCGTTTATAATGTTATCACAAAATTATCACAATTTCCATAATTTTATTATAGAAAAATGAAAAACGGCAAATTTTACAAATTCAACTACGGAATTATGTGCAATTTGCCGTTCCATTTTCACATTATTATTGTTAATCAAACAATTCCGGGTGCATTCTGCTGTAATGAAATATGTATTGTTGTGCTATCCCCGCACAATCGCCGAAATCCGACGGCATCATACCGGGGAAAAGCTTTTCCATTGCCCTTTTCATCCATACATCAACAGGAAAAGCCTCTATTCTGTGTAAACCGAAAAGCAGAGTGCAGTCGGCGACCTTAACTCCGACACCCGTAATTTTCATAAGCTCTTTTCGTGCCTGCTCGTAATCAAGCGTGCGGCAGCTTTCAAGGTCAACCTCACCGCTGTAAACCTTTTGTGCCGCATCTATAAGGTAACGATTACGAAAGCCTGCCCTTAAAGGCGCAAGGTCATCGGCTGAAAGTTCCGCCATTTTTTGCGGTGTAGGAAAAGCAAAATCTCCGGGAGAAATTTCTTCTCCGAAGTTTTCGCAAAGTCTTTGAACAATGCCCTTGATTCTTTTTATATTGTTATTTTGTGAAATAATGAATGTGCAGAGTGCCTCATAAGGCTCTTGCCTTAATATTCTTATACCGGGAGCATATTTTGCCGCCTCTTTAAGCACGGGGTGAATTTCACTTATCTCTTCTCTGATTTTACCGTAATCAAGTTCGAGGTCAAAGTAATCTTTCCATATACTTTCAAAATCGGCTTTATTTGAGTTTTCGATATACAGACGCTCGCCGTCAAGTCTTACTCTGACTTTTTTACCGAAAGCGATTCCGTCAAACGAACCGTCGGCATTTTCTGTCCAGCGAAAACTCTGACCGCAGTCAAGTGTTTGTCTTAAATCAAGGTCTGTTACATTGTCGATACAGATGTAACCGTCAAATTCGGTGCAGGTCATAATATCCTCCGTATAAATTTTGTTTACAGAATTATTTTGATAAAAATTCTAAATAACATTATACATAGTTTTTCATATAAAAACAACTTATTTGAATTTTGTTCTGAATGTTAAGAGGTGAAATTGTGGTTTAACAAATTGATTTGCCAATTAATTATAAAAGTTTGGTCGACCTTTTCAAAGGTCATGGGTGTGGGCAAAGCCCACAAATACTTTCCGTTTATGCAATCTAACGATAGCCGAACAGCTTGCTGTTTGGCGGCTTGAACACAACGGCGTTAGCCTTAAAAAGCGATAGCAACAAGAAAGCCATTCGATATATAATGAAAAGTTAATCATTTCTTTTATAAAAGGCTGTCGCCTGTTTTAACAAACTTAGTTTTAGCACGCAAACAGCGTGGCTGTTTGCGCCTGATAAATTGTTATATCGGAAGATTTTTATGGGCGCTGCCCAAACCCGCAATTTTTGAAAAAATTGAGTAAACTTTTTTGTTTTTGGGAGGATAATTTAGCGTTAGCTAAATTTCAATGCCCGCCCGACACTCCGATAAACAATAATTTATCTAAATGAATATTATTTTCAAAACTGAAAATAATAATATAGGTGATGAAAAATGTATAAAGATATGCCGTTAGGCTTTGTAAATGCACTTGCAAAAAATGAAAGTGCAATGCAAAAATTTGCTCAAATGGAAAAAGACGAAAAAGAAATTGTGCTTGAAAAAGCACACAATGTTTCATCCAAACAGGAAATGCAAAACCTCATCAACAGCATAGGCTCATAACTAAAGACGGTCTTTCGACCGCCTTTTTTCTTTAAAATAATTTACAAATTTGAACTGTTATCAAAGCGTTTTCGTAAAAGTTTTAAAGCCTTGGTTTCAATTCTGCTTACATACGAACGGGAAATATTCAGTTTCTGTGCAATCTTTTTCTGCGTAAGCGGCTCGCTCCCGTCAAGTCCGTAGCGCATAACAATTATCATTTTTTCCCTTGGTGAAAGTTCTTCGTTAATAAACTGACCGAGCTTTTTACTGTTGAGTTGAAAATCAATCTGCTCAAGTATATTGTCATCAACCGCCATTATATCAAGCAAAGTCAGCGGATTTCCGTCCTTATCGCTGTCAATCGCTTCGTTGAGTGAAATATCCTGCGCCGTCTTTTTAGCATTACGGAAATGCATTAATATTTCATTCTCAATGCATCGTGACGCATAACTTGAAAGCTTAATTTTTTTGCTTATGTCATAGGTATTTATCGCTTTTATAAGTCCGATAGTGCCGATTGACACAAGATCATCTTGTTCACTCTGATTGCCGTAATATTTTTTTATAATGTGTGCCACAAGCCTTAAATTATGTTCAACAAGAATATTTCTCGCCTCTATATCCCCTTTTGCACTCCGCACAAGATACTCGTGCTCCTCTTTTTCGGAAAGAGGTTTTGGAAAAGAGCCGTTTCCGCAGATATGAAGAATAAAAAAGCAAAGGTACTGCCCCAGAAAATTAATTAATTCAATCAAAAAATCACCCCTGACAATGCTTATAATCGGATTTATACCTAATTATAAGTATTCAGTCAGGAGTGAGATTTTGCTTGTACCCACCTAAATATCGTAAGAAATAATTTTTTTATTCTTAATTACAATTTCTTTGTTGCAAATTTCTTTTGCCGCCATTTTATGAGAAATCAAAATACAAGTTTTATCTTTGAGTGTTTTAAGATTTTTAAGCAGTTGAACTTCTGTTTCGGCGTCAAGTGCCGAGGTTGCCTCATCAAAAATAATAATCGGAGAATTACAGTAAACCGCTCTCGCAATCGCAATTCTTTGTATCTGACCCTCCGACAAGCCCTTTCCGTTCTCACCCACGACAGTATCAAGTCCATTTGGCAATCTGTTTATAAAATCATAAGCGCAGGCAATTTTCGCAGACTCAATAATTCTTTCGTCATCGGGATTATTCGACACAAATGCAATGTTATCTCTGATTGTACCCGAAAGCAGAAAATTACCTTGCGGCACATACGAAAACATACATCTTATATTTTTATCGACAAACACATTTTCTCCGTTTGAAAGTGAAAGATAAATCTCGCCTTTATCGGGTGAAATTACATTAAGCAAAAGCTTTGTAAGCGTACTTTTGCCTATTCCCGAAATTCCCGCAAGCAATGCAAAATCACCTTTTTTTAGCACAAGACTTGCATTTTCAAGCACATTTTCCCTGCCGTAGCTGAAAGTAATATTATCAAAAACTATTTTTTCTGTCTTATCATACAGCTTTTCGGTATCGATTGCAGAATTATTTACCACATCTTCATTATCGAGATTTTCAATATCCATAAGTCGCTCCGCACTTGCAAGAGCAGAATAATATGACGGCAAAATACTGCTGATACCACGAACAGGGCCTTGAATTTGCGACACAAGCGCAAGCATAGAAGTCAATACACCGTATGTAATGGTATGGTCGCTGATTGCAAAAGCACCCCAAATTAAAGCATACATATATCCGAGGGCAAATATAAAAGAAAATCCGGTTGTGGCAACTATAGAGATATAATTTCTTATTCGTTTTATTTTAAAATTATTCTGTTGCAAATTCATAGCATTTTCAGACACCTTATTTTCAGCGCCAAAAACTTTTACCACAAGCAGACTTGAAAAAATCTCCTGAAAAAACGACCTTGTCTTACCGTCAGATTCCTGTACCGCCTTATGCAATGTTTTCATTTTTGACTTAAAAAGCAGCACAACAACAAACATCAGCGCACCGCCGAAAACAAAAACAAGGCTGAAAGTTTTATCAATAGCAAACAGTACAACAAAAACACCAACCAATTTTACGATAAAATACACCATATTCGGCACTATAGAAATAATCGAACTGACTAAAACCGACACATCGCTTGTTATTCTGTTAAGTAGTTCGCCGGTGTGTATGCTTGAAATCTCATTATATTTTTTTCTGATAATATTATCGAAAATATCTTGTTTTATAGAAATTTCAAGTTTTGACGATACATTGAAAGTCAGCACCTTACTTATAATTCTTATGACAAGCTGTGCGATCGTAAGTGAAATAAGTATAATTGCGAAATACACAATTCCGCCGACATCAGAGTTAACCGCCGAATCCACAATACCCCTCGACAAAGTAGCGACCGCAACACCGAGATATGCCATTCCGCCGAAAATAACAGACATAATTATAATACCGAAAACCTGTGGTTTGGCTTTTTTTACTATCCACTTATTGGTTTCGGAATCAAGTATTTTTTTCAGCTTTTCCATAGCTATCTCCTGTCAGTAAAAATTTTTCGCAAATTTCCGCCGATTCAATATTCATATTGCATTTTAGCAAATAGAAATAATTTTCCTTAATCAACTTATCAGCCGTATTTAACATATATCCCGCATATTCATCATCAAGAGAAAATTTAATCGTATTTTTATATATTCTTGAAAAAATACTGTTTTTGTCAAGGACTTCAATACTGTTCTCCTCTGCCCTTTCAAGAAAAATAATGCCGCCGAGTTTTGCACGGATATTTTTATTTATCCCCGTTCCACCGTCAAAAGGCGAACCGTACACATACCAATCGTTGTCAATAAATCTGATAATCGGTTTATCATCATTGATTATCTGTACATTTTCAGCGCCGAATTTTTTTATCCACAGTTTTGTGTGCGTTGACTTGCCCACTCCCGAATCGGCAGAAAAAAGATACGCTTTGCCTTTATAAAGGATTGCAGACGAATGGAGAAATATTGCATTATATTTCAGAATTTTTTTATTGAAAACATCTGACATAAAAATACATTCCAATTCACCGATAGAAAAGAGCATATTCTCGTTGTATTTTTCACGCAGAAAATCTTCTTTGACTGCAAGTTTAATTTGAGCAGGTTCGTTGCCCGAATACTCATAATTCTTTGCATTTTTTTCAAATGTCGGAAATTTAGGTCTTATATCGCTTATAATATCAGCAATTTTGTAAATCGGCATAACATCACCAAATTTTATTATATAACAAAATCTAAAAATAAGCAAGAAAAAGCACAGATGTTGCCACCTGTGCTTAAGTTTAATAATTTAGTTTTGACCGTGAGCGATAAATGTCTGAATTGCTGTAGCATCAATTACATCAATAATTCTGTCCTTGTTAAAGTCGGCAGCCTTAACAGCGTCATCTGTTAATACAGACTCACCTGCAATGTAACGCTGAAGAAGTGTTACATCATTAACATCTATCTTGCCGTCAAGATTAACATCGCCGTACAAAGTTTTTTTGTCAAGTGCAACAAAGTTAATTCCGTTTTCCTCTGCATAAGTTTCAGCATAAGAATTTGTATAACCGAAAATTGTAAGTTTATCGCAATTCAAAAATGCTTTGTCAGAAATATTTTTAACTGTTTTCGGAATAACGACTTTTTCAAGAGAGGTACAGCCTGCAAATGAAAAATCCGAAATTGTACCGACAGAATTAGGAACGGTAAACTCTGTTAAAGAAGTGCAGTTCTGGAAAGTCTGTCCTTTAATTTCTGAAATATTAGAACTGATATTTACAGATGTCAAAGAAGTACAGCCCATAAATGCGGCATAACCGATTTTATCAAGTGTACTCGGAATATTGACTGATTTTAAAGATGTACAGCCCGCAAACGAAAACTCGCCTATAGCGTCGATTGCCTTAGCGTTTGCAAATGATACAGATTCAATATCTTTATTATTCATAAAAGCAGAATCGGCAATTTCCAATACGGTAAAGGAAGAAAGTTTGTTTGGAACTGACACATTTTTATCAGTGCCTGTATATCCGTAAATTCTGCAATTGAAATCGCTTGTCGGCAAATATTTAAAACCGCTTTCTTCAAAAAAAGTTGCAGCATTTGCAGATACAACAGCAGACATTGTGAATATTAATACAAGCATAACACTTGCAATTCTTACGAATTTTTTAGTTTTCATAACAAATTACCATTCTACATCAGCACCATCAGTAGCAATAACATCAGGGTTGCTCTGTTTAATTCTTTGCAATTCAACATCATCATTCTCACTGTCAGCGAGAATATTCTCAAATGAGAATTTAGTTACTTCAACTTCAGGTGAAGAATAAAACTTTTTGTTTTTCATTCAAATACCTCCATAAGTATTTTAACGGCAAGGCAGATTTTACTCTGCCCTGCCAAAAATTCAAATCATCAAACTGTGGCGTCAGGATCTAAGTTGATGTTTGCTAAGTCAGAAGTAATATATGTAAGGTTACCGATATCATACATATTCATATAAACAGGATCACTTAAGTAAATCTTTCCTGAAACTGTATCATAAATATATGAGTAAACCTTCATAACATTCTGCTGTGATGTTTCACTGTTCTTGAATCTTAAGTAGTACTCAATTCTATTCTTTACAGAAATATTTGAGTTCTTAATCTCATATCTGTAAACATTTCTGTCAGCACTTTCGCTATCAACTTTATAAGTGCCTACCTTACCGTTTGCAGTTGCATCCTTTACCAAATTGCCAATAGCATCTTTATTAGAAGTTGTTTCATAAGACTTGAGATCATTAATATCGTTATATTTTGCAACGACTTCAAAGGTAACTCCAACCTTGATATTAGCATTATTCTTGATGAGTTCCTGATCCTTATCAAAGCTGAGTGCAAAGTCTGTGTAGAGGTAATCAGTCTTTGAACCGTCTACATTAGGACTACCGTCACCCTTTACACCGTCGCCTGTTGTCCACTGGTTTCTTGTGTACTCAAGGAGTCTGATGCTTGCCTGCGACTCTTTGATTTCACTCTTTGCAAATCTGCCTGCATAAACAGGAACTATATAATAATTCTGATAGCTGATGTAGTTATATTCCTTAGAATATGACTTAGAAATAAGATTCTTATAACCGTCAAGTTGTGTAAGAGCAGTTAATCTCTGTGACATATCCGCAGCAGGAGCATCTAACATATAAGCTTTTACTGCGTCGCTGTACTTTTGAGCCTCATCTTTGTTATCAAAGATAGCCCAGAAGCTGAAATCATATCCATTGAACGTTTCAGGGAATTCAGTTGTACCTGTCTTGTAGAGATAATCACCGTCCGAAGACATAGCTAATTCGCCATACTTAACAATAGCAGGCTGTGTCCATTGACCAGCAACTGTCAAAGCAGAAATATTAAGATCAACAGTGGTTGTGTTAGCCGATACTGTTGCAACATAACCGTTAATAGTCGCCTTATCCATATCCCACGTAATTACTTCTCTGAAGTTTGAAACAAACGGAGCTTTCCTTATGATGAATGCTTTGCTAAGCTGTTCTTTTGTAAGACCGGCAGCTACATTCTCAGCCCACATTTCCTCTAACTCAATACCGGACACTGTATCCTTAATAACATAACTCTGTTCACCGTTAAGTCTTGTTTTATAAGTGTAAGTAATCTTGTATTCGAGTGGATTTGATGTGATATTTGAATAGAACGGAATATTTGACTTTTTAAGTTTGTAAGAAGTACTGCCGTCGGCGTTAGGGATTTCTTCAAACAACGACTTAATCTCACGGGTTACGCTGTAAGTTTGCTCACCTGTACCTGTAAAATCTTTATTATAACGTACAGGTTTGTCACTACTGTAACCTTCATAGAAGCCTTCTACAGTATCGTTACCGCAAGGTACGGTTCTAAGTGTAAGACGAATGATATATGTGCTTGTATAAGTAACATATTTTGAAGGAATTACAAGGTTACCTGATGTTTCATCAATAGAAGCCTTAACATTATTTGCGCTGTCTATGATGTCTGCTTTAATGAAAGTTTTGCCATAAGCAGAACCGTCAAGCAATGTGTGTGAAAGTGTTAATGTGCCGCTTGGAGTATTAATGAAACGAGCAACATAAGTTGCGTTGTTTGTCATTGGGATGTCAGTATCGGACTCATTAGTAATGAATGAATAACCGTCAGAGGTCTTAAGGTACCAGCCAAGGAAATAGTAATTAGCATTGGCGTCTGTTTGAGCATGAACACTGAAGTTACCGCCGTCGACTTCACCCTGACAAGTTGTCTTGCCGTTGTAATCGGCATTTGTAAAGTAAGCCTTAGCACCTGTTTGTTCACCGACATTGCTGTCTGCTACAAATGCGTCTTCGATAAACGGAGAAGTATCGTCTGCTCTGTACTCAATCTTAACATTAGCGGAAATCTTCTGAGCTTTCTTAGAGAAATACCAACGACCGTCAGCACGAGTACCCTTATCATAACCGTCAAATATTGACATTTCATAAGCAATCTTTACAGGTAAACCGGCATATTGCTGCTTAAGTTTGTTATAAGCTGCCTGATAAGTAGGGTCAACCTTGGTCGGATCAATAAGGCTTGAACAGTTGATTTGAGCAATGCGATTACCGGCATGGTCATATACTGACCACTCAGTAGCATATTTACCAATATTTTCATTTTCCTTATAACCGTCAGATATTACTGTAAGACACTTGCTGTCATAATCAGCAGTCCAATTTTCTGAAAGAATATTTCCAAAGATGTCAACGATATTACCATAGTAATCCGTAAGCGGTTCAAGTTCGTCCGGATTATAAGTAGAGTTGGTTAAATTGTCCTTAGGGGCATTATCTATTGTAGTTCTGTAACGGAAGTCGAAGATAATATTATCTACATCCGCAGTTTCAGAAAGTTTGTAGAAGTCATCGTAGTCGTATGTCTGGCAGTTAGACTCACTTTTATTACTCTGATCCGAGAAACTCTGTTTATGTATATCGTCCCAGAAGTAGTTGTTCAATGTAATACCGGATACCATATTGGCTTTATTACCATTAAGGTACTTAGGAATCTGCATTGAATATTTACCACCCTCATATACCAAAGGCTGACCGGGATAACCGCCAAGCGCATTCTTTGTTAGAGAATTAAATTCGTCCTTTTCTTCGCCGTTTGTGTACCAAGCCTGAACAGCAACTGTGTTGCCCCACTTAGCCTGTACTGTTTCGTCAAAGCCCTCTACATAGAATGTAACGGTATCAGTATCATCAATGTAGTAGTAAATAGGTGTAATTTCTATTCTGCTGCCCTTAAAATCTTCAGGAATGGTATATTCACAAGTATATACACCGTCTGTGGTATCTGCCTGTGAAGCGTCGATAATACCGTATGAATAACCGTTGATTGAGAAAGCCTTTACAAAATATTTTTCTCTGTAGCCTTCGCCAATAGTAGTTGTAATCTTGAGTTTAGTACCGACATTTGCATATGCTGTATCGTAATAATCTTTTTTAGCATATTTAGTCAAATCAGCTGTATTTTCTGCTGTAAGTACAGTGTCTGCCATATCAGCATACTTCTGGAAATCAGCTCTTATAGTACCGTCTTTAGCAAATACTTGAACCATTCCCTCTACACCACTTGTAGGAATTACCTCGTATGAATATGCATATGCGGTATCCTCGGCACTCTCCTGAATCTTTCCATCCTTATAGTAACCAAGATTAATCTTTACAGAAGAAACTGTATCACGTGATTCTCCCTTTACACTAAACCAGCCATAAACGTACTGAGCATAGACACCATTGTCAGTATATCCATATGCATTCTTACCAGCTAAGATACTATTGCCGTCGGTAGTAGTTACATATACTTTAGAATTATCTTTATTATAATTTGCAGTACCTCTGAATGAATTTTCACCGGTTAAAGTTGAAATCATAAACTTATAAGTCTTTGATGTATCAAAGCTGGTGTTTTCATTAAAAGAAGCATATACCTGATTATTTGAATCATAATAAAGATTTAAATGCTGTGTAAAGTTTGTAGGTATAACGTCATCTTTTGTTGTATAAATCAAGTAAAGATTCGGAATCAATGTACCGGTATTTTCTCCGGCTTTTGTAACCTTAGGAGCAACTGTGATTGCCTTTGGAGGCATTGAGAATGTAAATGTGTAAGTATTGCCGCTTGTAGAAGTTGTTACTGTTGCACCGTCAACAGCAAGAGAAGCTGTGTAGCCCTCGTTTACTGTAACAGTTACAGTTACAGGTGTATCTGCGGCTAATGTAGTATCTTTAGGATTAATACTTGAATCTACTACGCCCTCGCCTGTAGGAGCTGTGTATGTAACAGAGTATTTGGCATCTGTCTTTACCTTAAATGTAGCAGAAACAGTTACATTGCTTGCAGGCATTGTGTAAGTATGTGTTGATTCGTTAGTAGCCGGAACACTATTACCTTTAGCATCTTTTACAGTAACAGTATCAAGCTCATAACCTTTATCAGGTGTGGCTGTTACTGTAAATGTTTCGCCTGCCGCAAGTGAGGTTTTAGAAGGAGTAACTGTTCCGTTTTTGATATTTTTATCAACATTTACAGTGTATTTAGTGGTAGGTTCTGTACTGCTATATGTAGTCCAAGAAAGAGTATAATCTGAATTTACCTTAACGCAGTTATAATTATTGTTTGCAGAAACAGCTATATTAGTTCCTTCGGAACCATCCCATACAATTTTAAAACCTCTGAAATATTCGTGACTACCTATAGCAGAAAAATCAAATTTATAAGTGTAATTTCCAAGATCTTCTTTATCAGTAATCCAACCACCATAGTTTGTGAAGGCATCATCCCAATAATAGTTTACACCACTTGCAACTTTACTAATCGCAGATAGATCAACATACATATAATCTTGATTATATGTGTATCCTGTTTCATTAGCCGCATTCGAAGTAACCATACCGACAAGCATAGTCGAAAGAATCATCATAACAGCAAGCACAATAGAAATCGACTGTTTGCCAATACGCTTGAAATTCGTTTTCATTTTTATTACCTCCATTAAAAAAATTGAAACATATGAGCCGAATAAGTCTGTACCGTCCGAGAGGGAAGTTTTGCTTTGACGGCGACCGCTTTTACCGACTGACCTTCGGTGAATTTGCTGTATTCAGCGGTCAGACCATATACTAACCCATAATTTTATTCCTTTATATTATAACATTTTTAGGTTTTTATTTCAATATTTTTTGATGTTTTGTCGATTTTGACATTTCTTTATTAATTATATACAAAATAAATATATAATTATTGTGCAATAATAATATTTAAAATTACTACAAAGAATTATAATTTTATAAATTTTTTATAACAAAAAATTTTTGCTGTCAATATGCATAATTTGCATTGGTTTTGCACTTATTTGTTATAACCGCACTTTTTAGCAATATTTTTCACAATAAAACATTATAACAAAAGAAAAAGCCTTGCCGAATCGACAAGACTTTTTAAAATTATGGCGGAGAGAAGGGGATTCGAACCCCTGGTACGGTGATTACCGTACACATGATTTCCAATCATGCTCCTTCGGCCAGCTCGGACATCTCTCCAAAGACAATGCCTATTATATCAAATACGCAAAGGAAAATCAAGACTTTTTTTAAAATTAATAATACTTATTATTCGCTTTCCCTTAATACCTTGTTAATATAGTTAAGCACACGCTTTTTGTCTGCGCTCCACAAGGGGGCTACAAGTATTTTTTTATCTCCGTCACCCGTAAGCCTGTGTATTACGGTGGTTTTTGGGATAACTCTAAGGCATTTTACAAGTATATCCGCATATCGCTCGAGTGACAGAACGGGCACATTGCCCTTTTCGTATTCATCGCATAAGTCGGTATCCTTTAATATGTGCAAAAGCTGTAACTTAATTCCGTCGGAACATTTGCCCGCATATTCAGCACTCTGCACTATCATATCTTCCGTTTCGTTAGGCAAACCGATTATAATGTGCGTTATTACGCTTATGCCCTCCTTGTGCAGGCGCTTAACCGCATCATCATACACGCTTAAGTCATATCCACGGCGAATATAGTCTGCCGTGCTTTTATGAACTGTCTGCAAGCCGAGTTCCACCCACACAGGCTTTATTTTATTAAGTCTTGAGAGCAAATTTACGGTTTTGTCAGGCAGGCAGTCGGGACGGGTAGCGACCGACAAAGCGACAATTTCATCGGGTTCTATAGCCTCGGTGAAAATTTTTTCAAGGTACTCAACGGGCGCATATGTATTTGTAAACGGCTGAAAGTAAGCAATAAATTTTTTACAATCGGTTTTTCTGCCGATTCTCTCTTTAGCCTCCCGAATTTGCTCGGTTATGCTGTGGTTTCTGTCGGCGGAAAATTCTCCCGAACCTCCCCTACTGCAAAAAATACACCCCCGTGTGTCTATTTTGCCGTCACGGTTAGGGCAAGTCATACCGCCGTCAAGAGAAATTTTATATACCTTTTCACCAAAGGTGTTTTTTAAATATTCGTTTAGAGAATAATAATACATAACTGCTCCGTTTTCGGTAAAATGCAAAATGACCGACTATGTCGGTCATTGCTTTGGTTAGAAAATTTAGAAGAGGAAAATCTATGAAAACTTCTTGTTAACTTTATTGTGCTCATATAATAACCTGCTTTTGTGACGATTATATGAATAGAAGTACAAAAAAATGTGAAACTTTGTGTGATTTTTTAAAAATCTTAATTACAGCTTAGAATACAGCTTGATATACTCAAGAAATTTTGCTGAATTTTCGTCTTCAAGTTTTTCAAATTCTTTGTCAATGCCGCCGTTAAAAAATTGCTTGGTATGAATTTGCATTGCGAATTGTAAATGTAAACATAGTTTATCTAAATAATTCCATATCAGAATTATATAAATCCTCTCTCGTAATATCGGCGTAAAATTCTTCGCCCGCAACATTTTCCAAAGCCTTGATAATAAGGTTCGGATTTGCGTTGTCGGTACTGCCTGCGGAAAGTACAATTTCAAGCTCGGCAAAATCACATTTTTCCGATAAAGAATAATTTTTAATACTTTTCTTTAAATCAACAGTCTTGTAACCCGACTTTGACTTCTTTTCAAGCATAATTTCTTCGCTTTCCAAAAGTTCTTTCAGTGCGGTATATACTTTATCAGAGTTAAGATTATCACTGCTGATTTTCATATTAAACCTTGCATACGCAATTTTTCCGGCTTTCATAATCGGCTCTGTAACCGCAAAAACCCTTATGCCCTGCGGCAGGCAGGCATTAAGATTGTTGATTAATTCTTCATCGGAAATATCTTCAATCAATTTTATATCCATACACTCGTTAATTCCTCTGAATCCGAGTGAAAGCGGCAGAGGAAAAGTTGCGAACGGGTGCGGATTAAATCCCTCGGTATGCCATATCGGAGCTTTGCTCTTGTGCAATGCTCTTAACATACAACGGTTAAGGTCAAGGTGCGATATATAACGGCACTCGTTATCTTTCTTAAACCAAACTCTTGCGTTTTTCAAAGCACACACCCTCCCCGTATTTTGCCGCACCGCAGTTGTTGCACTTCAAACGACAATGCGGTGTTGTTGTATTTTCATATGCTTTTTTACATTCTTTAATAAGATAATCCTTAGTTACGCCGTAGTCAAGGTGATCCCACGGAAATACCTCGTCAAACGAACGCTGACGGTTTGCGTAGAATGTCGGGTCAATGCCGCACTCTTCAAAAATATCAAGCCATTTCTGCAAGTCAAAGCAGTCGCCCCAACCGTCAAAATGAAAACCTTTTTCGCAGGCAATTTCCATTGCTTTACACAGCTTTCTGTCGCCACGGGCAAATACCGCCTCAAGGTAACTTGTGTCGGCATCGTGGTAATTAAACTGAATCTTGCGGGTTGTAATGCTTTCTTTGATATGCTGTTGTTTAGCGTGCAAAGTAGGGATTGTGTCCTGCCCGTGCCACTGGAACGGCGTAAACGGTTTTGGCACAAATGATGACGCAGAAACTGTTACTCTTACACCCTTTCCCTTTGGCTTATTCGGGCAATTATAATAAGTATCGACTACAGCTTGTCCGAGGTCGGCAATTGCCTTTACATCGTCCATTGTTTCTGTAGGCAAACCGATCATAAAGTACAGTTTTACAGTAGTCCAACCGCCTGCAAAAGCTGTTGCGCAGGTCTGCATAAGCTCATCATGCTGAACATTTTTATTGATAACATCACGCATACGCTGACTTCCAGCCTCGGGCGCAAATGTAAGTCCGCTTTTACGCACTGTTTTGATTTTATTCATAATATCGTCGGTAAAACCGTCAACTCGCAATGACGGCAGAGAAATACTGACTTTTTCGTCCTTACTCCACTCATTGAGTTTTGTAAGCAACGGCACAATCTGTGTGTAGTCGCTTGAACTCAGCGAAGAAAGCGACACTTCGTCATAACCCGTATTCTCACACAATGCTCTGCACTGCTTATTGATAACTTCGGGAGATTTTTCTCTTACGGGGCGATAAATAAATCCTGCCTGACAAAAACGACAGCCACGAATACAGCCACGGAAAATCTCCTGCACCGCTCTGTCATGCACAATTTCCACAAGCGGAACTACGAAATTATCGGGATAATAGCTTTCGTCCATTTTCTTCATAAGGCGCTTGTGAACAACAGACGGAGCGTTATGTTTAGGAATATACCGTTTAATTGTGCCGTCCTCGTTGTACTCAACATCATAAAGCGACGGCACATACACGCCCTCTATCTGTGCACATTCAATGAGAAACTGTTCTCTTGACTTACCCTCTGCTCTGCACTTTCTGTAAAGCTCCATAACCTCAAGGTCAACCTCTTCGCCCTCACCTATGAAGAAAAGGTCGATAAAATCCGCAATCGGCTCGGGGTTGCAGGTGCAAGGGCCGCCTGCAACAACAATCTGCTTTAAACCTGTACGCTCACAGGATTTAATCGGCACACCCGAAAGCTTAAGCATATTGAGCACATTTGTAAAACTAAGCTCATACTGCAATGTAAAACCGATAAAATCAAAATCCGACACAGGGTCGCCGCTCTCAAGTGCATAAAGCGGAATATTATTTTTAATCATTTCTTCTTCCATATCAATCCACGGCGCAAAAACTCTTTCACACCATATATACGGAATTGAATTAAACAAACTGTATAGAATTTTCATTCCGAGATGCGACATTCCCACTTCGTAGGTATCAGGAAAGCAGAAAGCAAACCTCACATCAACATCTTTTTTATTTTTTATGACTGCGTTAAGCTCTCCGCCAACATATCTGCCCGGCTTTTGAACCTTTAGCAAAAGTTTTTCTACTTCCTTGCTGACCATTGTATTACCTCCGTCAGAAATACCTGTTGTTTTTAAAAATTAATGAAAGTATAATATAACCGCATACAAACAACAGCGAAAAATTATAATCCGAATTAAAAAGTATTATAAATCCCAGCACCGCTATTGGAAATAATGCGATGAAAGTTATGATATTTACTGCCTTTTCCGCTGTATGACCTGTAAATCTGCGGCTAAGCAAAATATACAATAGCTGCCCGCCGTCAAACGACATTACAGGCAGTAAATTTAAAAGACAGAGCGACAGATTTACATAAGCAAATTTTAATAAATCTGTTCCACTAAATAAGTATATCAGAAAAATAATAATAAAACAAATAAAATTAGCAAACGGCCCGAAAAAAACTATAAGAAAATTCTGTAAATCACCTCTTTGCTGTCGGCTTTCGTCATTTATTGCAATTTCAAACAAAGAAATGCTTATTTTCTTCGGTTTGCTGCCGAAAATCAGCATCATTAAAAGATGCCCCGATTCGTGAATGACCACAGCAAAACTGCACATTACAAATCCGCCGAATATATCAAGTATAATACAAACGGCAATCAGGCAGAGCAATGTGTATGAAACACTGAATTTAATATTGAACAGTTCAAACTTCATCGTCTGTCGCTGTACCGAAAATTTCGGATAAATTGTAATCGTCGGGAGTATTTTCGGCTATAATTGATTTGTTAAGTTCGCCGTAATACCATTGACGGGCAGCAGTGTAAAAATCGCCGCCGACAGTTTTTATAACAAACGCAGCCAAAGCAAGCAATAAACATATTATAAGCTGCATCGTAACAAGGACTTGCGTATTGTGAGATTTTTTACGCTTTTGCGGCGGTAATTCTGTATTTTGAGGGCTTTCCTCTTCCGTTTCCGTATGCGCAGGAGTTGAATATTCGGGGCAAGAGGCACTCTGCCAACCGTCATCGTATGTAATTTCATTTGTGAAATTTTCTTCTGTCAAAACAACCACCTCAATGCAATATATGCACTGAGGTGGACAAAATTAACCTAACTTTTTAAAATCGCCTTTAACAAGATTTATAAAGAAACAAATTGCAATAGTAAGCGAGAAAATCTCGGCAATCGGGAATGCGTACCAAACTGCTCCGATTCCCCAAATTCTTGAGAAAATAAACGCAATCGGTAAAATAAGCACAAGCTGACGGGCAAAAGACATAATAAGACTTCTGATTCCCTTGCCGACTGCCTGGAACAAGGTGGTAAAGATAATACCCGCTGCGGCAGGAATAAAGCAAAGACTTATAATTCGGAACGCAGGCACGCCGATCTTCATAAGTTCCTCTGTGCCGCCGAACATTGAAATAAGCTGTTCCGGGATTATCCACATTGCCAATGTGCCTAAAGTCATAATAATTACGCCAATTATAATACCACGCTTGAGTGCGGAATATACACGCTTGCGGTTTCTTGCGCCGTAGTTGTAACCGATAATCGGCATAACGCCCTGGTTAAGTCCAAAGCAAGGCATAAATACAAAGCTCTGCAATTTATAATAAACACCGAGAACCGTTACCGAAGCCTCGGAAGCGGCAAGAATACCGTTAAGTCCGACAATCATAATCGAACCTATCGACTGCATAATAATAGACGGGAAACCAACGGCATATATATTTTTTACAGTCTTCATACTGAATTTAAATTTTCTGAATGTAATTTTAATTAAATGAGATTTCAAGAAAATTATCAGAAGTGCAAAAATCATACTGCAAAACTGACCGAATACCGTTGCAACAGCTGCTCCTGTAACACCGAGTTCTGGGAACGGACCTATACCGAAAATCAAGAGCGGGTCAAAAATAATATTAATTACCGCTCCCGTGAGCTGAAACAACATTGGAAAAATCATATTGCCCGTAGCCTGCAAAGTTTTTTCGATTGTAACTTCTATAATCGTAAAGAGCGAAAAGCAGAGAACCACTGTAAGGTACTGTGTACCGTATTCTATGATATTTTCGTTGGTTGTATAAAGCATCATAAAAGGTCTTGAAATCACAATACCGAGGACAAGAAATATTGCGTAGCTGAAAAAACTTAACAGCAGACCGTGGGTTGCAACCTCGTTTGCCTCTTTAAAATTCTTTTCGCCAAATCGTCTTGAAACAAGCGAGTTAATACCGACGCCCGTACCGACCGCTACAGCAATCAAAAGCATCTGCAACGGATAAGCAAGTGAAGTGGCATTAAGTCCTTCCTGACTGTACTGTCCGATAAAAATACTGTCAACTACATTATACATTGCCATAATTGTCATTGAAAAAATTGCAGGCAACGACATAGTAAGTATCAGTTTTGTCATGGGCATAATGCCCATTTTGTTTTCTTTTACATTTTCCATTCGTTTCTGTTTCCTTTCCTAATCTTAAATATTCATTTATTTTCACTTTTAGCGATAAAACGCTTTTTGTATATCAAAAAAATAAAAAGCATTATTAATGTGCCGAAAATCACACCCGAAAAGTCGAGCAGTACATCTGTAATCATTCCCGCTCTGCCCTCTACATTAAGTTGTATGGTTTCGTCACAGACCGCAGTCGCAAGTCCGCAAAACATTACATTAATATAGTATTTGTATGGTTTTAGTTTATCAAATGCAAATGCGCATGACATAAGCATTGCGCCTATTGCGGTGTATTCGCTGAAATGCGCAGTTTTTCTTACTATATGGTCAGTAAGTTCGGGAGTAAAACCTAAAAAGTCTAAAATTTTCTGCAAAAATTCAAGTACATTTCCGCTTTCTTCCGATGATATATCAGCAGGCATCGAAGAATGAATAAATGCAAATGCCACAAGGGCTATCGTTATTATAATTAAAATCGCTTTGGCTTTTTTGCCGCAACTGTATGTAGCCATTTTTAGTCACCTCATATTATTTTACACAAATCTGCATAATATGTCAATCGACAAATAAAGGAATGGTTATATTTTAAATGTATGTTAAAATTTTGCGTAAAAGCTGTAGTTTTTTAGATAAAAAATAAATTGCAATATATATCGGTATCTGTTATACTATTTTAGTACCTTTATTTTGAAAGGAGTATTGTTTTGTTAAACTATATCTTGGTATTTTTGATTGCTATGGTTCCTCTTATTGAGCTGAGAGGTGCCGTTCCGTTCGGTGTAGGAATGCAGCTTGATTTATTCTGGGTGTATGTCCTCGCTATCTTAGGTAATATGTTGCCCGTACCTTTTATATATTTCTTTGCAAGAAAAATTCTTGTATGGGGCAGCGACAAAAAATTTATAGGTAAATTCTTTAAATTCTGCCTTGAAAAGGGTGAAAAGGGCGGTAAAAAATTGCAGGCAAAGGCAGGCAGAGGCTTATTCTTCGCTTTACTTTTATTCGTAGGTATTCCTCTCCCCGGTACAGGCGCCTGGACAGGTACACTTGCGGCAAGTATGCTCGATATGGACTTTAAGTCAAGCGTAATTGCAGTAATGCTCGGTGTAATTCTTGCAGGTATAATTATGGGACTTGCAAGTATGGGCTTATTCGGCGGATTAAGCGCAATTTTTGCTCCAAAATAAAAACCGACGGGCAGCTTTGGCTGCCCTGTTTTTTAGGATGATAACTTTGAAAAATACAAATTATGATATAATAACGGTCGGTGCGGGTGCTGCGGGACTTGCGGCGGCTATATCGGCAAAACGAAATAACAGAGATTTAAAAATAGCAATTCTTGAGGCTCAAAGCAAAGCAGGCAAAAAAATTCTTGTTACAGGCAACGGCCGCTGTAATCTGACAAATACCAATGTCAGTAAAGAATTTTATCGCGGCAGTTTTGATGTTTCTAAAACCTTAAACAGATTTTCCGCAGAAAAACTTATGTATTTCTTTTCAACCTTAGGTCTTGTATGCGACACAGAAACAAACGGACTTGTTTATCCTCATTCAAGACAAGCAAGTGCCGTGCTTGATGTTTTGCTTATGGAAATTAAAAGGCTGAAAATCGAAATCATATGCGACTGCAAAGTTGAACTTATCCGTAAAAAAGGCGAATTTTTCAGTATAAAAACCTCGAACGGAGAATACACCGCCAAAAAAGTAGTTATGTCATGCGGCGGAAAGGCCTTTCCTACAGCAGGCGGCACAGGGCTCGGACTTGATGTTATAAAAAATCTCGGTCATAAAATCACGCCGTTATTCCCTGCCCTCTGTCCTATTCAGGTCAAAAGTGATTTTATGAAAAGTCTTAAAGGAATCCGTGCTAAAGCGGAAGTTACTCTTTATGACGGTGAAAAAGCAATAAAAAGCGAAATCGGCGAAGTACAGTTTACGGATAATGCACTTTCGGGAATTTGTGTGTTCAATCTCACAACTCTTTTACCCAAAACAAAAAATCCGATTATTTCCGTAAATCTTACAAAAGATTATTCGTATATAGAATTATTAAATTTACTTTATGACAGAAAAAAGCTGTTTGCAAATGAACCGCTCGAAGAATTTTTCACGGGTCTTTTTCATAAAAAAATAGGAACAGCACTTATTAAAAGCATTACAAACAAAGCATTGACAGAAAGCTGTAAAAAGTTAAGCGACAAAGAACTAAAATCACTTGCGAATTTAATTCAAAATTGGAAATTTGAATGTAAACAATGCAAAGATTTTTCAAAAGCGCAGGTAATGCTCGGCGGCGTAAACGGAAACGAAGTAAACGGCTATACATTTGAAAGCAAAGTTGTAAAAAATCTATACATCTGCGGCGAAGCACTCGATGTTTGCGGAGATTGCGGCGGATTTAACCTGCATTTTGCTTTTGCAAGCGGTATTATAACAGGAGAAAACCTATGATAAGAATAAGCAATATACATTTACCTCTTGACTACACAAGTGAAACCGTCTTAAATAAAGCGGCAAAACTTATTAATGTAGATAAAAAGTTTTTTAAAAGCTGTACGATTTTCAGACGCTCGATTGACGCAAGAAAAAAGGATAATATATTTTTTCTTGCAACCGTTGACGCAGAACTTTTTGTAAACGAAGAAAAGATATGCAAAAAATTTAAAAATGCCGAAATCGCAGAAAAATATGAATATAATGTTGAAAAATTCAGAGGTACGGTCAGCCCTGTGGTAGTCGGAGCAGGCCCTGCAGGATTATTTGCCGCACTTATACTTGCACAGAGCGGTGCAAATCCGATTTTAATCGAGCGTGGCAGAGATGTAGATACCCGAACGGAAGATGTACATAACTTTTGGAAAAGCGGTATTCTTGACACAACAAGCAATGTACAATTCGGCGAAGGCGGTGCCGGAGCTTTTTCTGACGGCAAACTTACCACAGGCACTAAAGACACCCGTCAGCGCAAGGTACTTATTGAATTTGTAAAACACGGAGCGCCTGACGAAATTCTTTACAATGCAAAGCCGCATATCGGAACGGACAAATTAAGACCGACAGTTAAAAGCATAAGAAATGAAATCATCCGTCTCGGCGGAAAAGTTATGTTTGAAACAAAACTTATCGGATTTTCAGCAAAAGACAATTCTGTTACAGGTGCGGAAATTGAGCATAACGGAACTAAACAAACCATTGATACCAATGCAATTATCCTTGCAATCGGACACAGCGCCAGAGATACTTTTGAAATGTTAAATGAAAAAGCTATTCCGATTGAGGCAAAAGCATTTTCTGTCGGTGCAAGAATTGAGCATCACAGAGAAATGATTGATAAATCACAGTACGGAAAATTTGCAGGCAACAAAGCGCTTGGCGCAGCAAGCTACAAGACAAATGTTCACCTTGAAAACGGCAGAGGCGTATATACATTTTGTATGTGCCCGGGCGGAAAAGTTGTAAATGCCTCAAGCGAAGAAAACCGACTTTGCACAAACGGAATGAGTGAATTTGCAAGAAATGAAGAAAATTCAAATGCCGCCTTACTTGTCGGGATTACACCTGCTGACTATCAATCGGATAATCCGCTTGCAGGAATGTATTTTCAGCGTGAGCTTGAGCATAAAGCATTTGTTGCCGGAGGAGAAAACTTTAATGCTCCGGTTCAGCGTGTATGCGATTTTATTGAAAATAAGGCAAGTACAAAAATCGGTGATGTAAAACCGTCTGTAGGTCCCGACTTTACACCGACCGACCTTAATAAATGTCTGCCTGATTTTATAACAAACTCAATGCGACAGGCAATAGTGCAAATGGATAAAAAATTACACGGTTTTTCATACGGTGACGCTGTGCTGACAGGTGTTGAAACCCGCAGTTCATCGCCAATCAGAATTATGAGAAACAACAATTTACAAAGTATTTCGGTAGCAGGACTTTATCCGTGCGGAGAGGGCGCAGGCTACGCAGGCGGAATTATATCTGCCGCAGTCGACGGAATTAAATGTGCGGAGAAAATTATAGAAAATTCCATATCGGAATAAAAGCAAAATTACAGCAAGCAAAAAGTGCAGTTCATACGAGCTGCACTTCTTTTGTTTATAAGGTATATGAATATTTAATTTTGAGTTGCAATATACATCTGAAGCTCTGTTACATCTAATACTGTAAGCTGACCGTCACCGTTAAGATCGAGCGCCTCAAGTACCGCCTTGTCGCTTTCATCTATTATAGGCATACCGTCATCATTTTTAGAACCAGCAATATGTAACTGCATAGATGTAACATCGGAAACATTTACAACCCCGTCACCATTTGCATCACCCGTGAGCACTTTTTTGCCATCAATAGCCACAAATTTCAGCTTGTTGCTATCGGTGTAAGAGTTTACATAACTCTGTGCATACGAACCTTCGTAGCCATAAATTGTAATGTCTGAGTTAAGGAGGAAGAATAATCTATCGCCAATTGAGGTTACGCTCTTAGGAATAGTTACACTTTTAAGACTGTAACACTCTGCAAATGCATACTCTTCAATAGTTGAAACACCGTCCGGAATTACTACGCTTTCAAGGCTTGTGCAACCCCAAAAAGCACAACCCTTAATGTATTTAAGGGTTTTTGGAAGAGTGATGCTTTTCAAATTTGTTTTATTATAAAACGCACCACGAGCAAGCATTGTTACGGTTTTGCCGTCTATCTTCTCAGGAACTACCAAATCGGTATCACTGCCAAGATATTCCCAAAAAATAATCGAATTTCCGTCAATATTCTCATAGCGGTAGTCGCCGCTTGTTACAACAGAATGCACAGCATCTCTGCTCTGCGAAACCTTTGGAACATTTACTTCGGCTGCGTTTGCAGTAAAAGGTATTGCCGAAAACGCAGAAGTAAGCATTACGGCAGCAATTATTGTTGCAATAGCTTTTTTAGATTTTTTCATTTTATAACCCCTAACTAATATATTTATATTTCTATGTTATCACTGCAAAAATGCTTTGTCAATAAAATGAATAAATTTTAACACTAATTTTCACATATTATAAAAAGTAATCACAGCAATTTTTATATAAAAGCGAGAACATTTGTCAAAATATTGATTTTGTCGTTTTACAAGCATATAATTAATTAGGATTTTAATTATTAGAATTTTAACTATAGAGGTGTAGTATGAAAGAATCAATACATTATCTGCTAATGGCAGATCATTTTTTAGTTCAAAAGGCACTGCTTGCAAGTATAAAGGATTCGGGTCTTACTCCGGGACAGCCAAAAATACTCGACTATCTGCAAAATCATAACGGCTGCGTGCAAAAAGACATTGCTAAAGGCTGCCATATTGAGCCGGCATCAATTACAGTTATTCTCAAAGGAATGGAAACTAAAGGCTATATTGAAAGAAAAATGCTCAACGGTGACCGCCGCTCCCTGTATGTATTCCTGACTGACAAAGGCAAAGAATACATTGATTATCTAAACAGAAAATTTAAAAAAATTGAAAATGCAGCTCTTAAAAATTTTAATGAAGATGAAAAGCAAAAATTTAACGATTTATTAATGCGTGTCTATGAAAATATGCTTGAATATGATAAGGAGGAAAAACAACAATGAATTTAAAAAATATGAAAATCAGACTACCGATGTACCTTGTAGGTTTATTTATAATGACAATAGGTATAGCAATTTCCGTTAAATCGAACCTCGGTGTATCGCCTGTAAGTTCTATCCCCTACACTATGACCTGTATATGGGGAATTGAAATGGGAAAGGCTACCATACTTTTTCATATTGTATTGGTATTAATACAATTAATTATTCTCAGAAAGAATTTTAAACTGATCAGCTTATTACAGATTCCCGTAGGCGTTGTTTTCGGTTATTTCACAACATTCTGTAATTATCTTGTAAGCTTCTTCCCCACTCCCGACAATATCGTAATAAGAATTATTATGGTACTCATCAGTGCCGCAATTGTTGCTATCGGTATTTTCCTTTACTTGCCTGCCGATGTTATCCCGCTTGCGGGCGAAGGCGTTATGAGTGCGGTTTCGCAAGTAACTAAGATTGAATTTTCAAAGGTAAAAATGGCATTTGACATAACAATGGTTATTATATCAGGTGTATCTTGCCTTATTTTTATCCACAATCTCGGCAGTGTGGGAATCGGCACAGTAATTGCCGCTTTTCTTGTAGGATTTATTCTCGGTATAATAAATAAAGTGTTCGGAAAATACAGAGATAAACTCTTAGGCAAAACCAAAATTGCAGATGATACCGCTGAAACAGATGACAAACCTACTTATGTAATCTCCATTTCAAGAGAATACGGCAGCGGCGGCAGAGCAATAGGAAAAATTCTTGCCGAAAAACTCGGATACAAATATTATGACACCGAACTTATAAAACTTGTAATGCAGGAAAGCGGATATTCACCTGAATACATAGAACACAACGAGCAAACTCTTGACAAATCAGCGCTTAACGACTTTTTTGAATGGTACCAGCAAAACAACGGTGATACTGTTCCTAATATCAACAGCTTGTTCAAAAAAGAAGAATCGGTTATTAAGCACCTTGCCAAAACCGAAAACTGTGTAATTGTCGGCAGACTTGCAAACTATATTTTAAGAAACAAAAAACATATTTACAATGTATTTATAACCGCAGATGAAGAAAGTGAAATTGAAAAAGTAAAAGAAAGAGATCACCTTTCACATGAAAATGCCGCCAAGCAAGTAAGAAAAGTAAACCGAGAACGCTCTGCGCACTGCAAATACTTTACGAATACAGATTGGGGCAATGCAAAAAATTACAATCTGACTATAAAATCAAATGACTTCGGTTATGAAAAAACAGCGGATTTAATCGAAATACTTTTCAAACAAAAATTTTCGTTATGATTGGTTAGGGTGATTTTCAGATTAGAAAATTATTTATACAAACTTCAAATCAAAATATAATTAACCTTAACTTTAATGGAACAAGCTAAAAGACAGACAGTAAAAACTGCCTGCCTTTTTCTTTGTCAGCCGTTACATCCACACTCAAAATTACATTTTTCTCTTTCTTCAGGTCTTGCATTCGGCGGGAAGAATGATTCGTTAGGAAAATCTACCCTGCTGAATACTTCGCACGGGTCGTCGCTTTCAGGCTTACATTCCTTGCGAGGAATACAAAAATCATATGACGGAATCATAATCTGTACATTTCTCTCAAGCTGTGTAATTGTAAAAATACCGATAGTGGCACTTACGCTCGCATCTCCGGTCACAGCAAAATCGTCACCAAAGTATGTTATTACACATTCAGGTATAGGAGCACAAGGAAGCTGCGGAACACTTCCTTTTATAAGTCGTGCCGAAAGAGCCATAGGTTCGGAAATTTGTACTGTTGCATTTGGCAAAAACTCCGTGCAACCGCATGATGTAACAGGTTGAGAGCAAACTATACAACTGTCGCTCGAAAAACTCTTTGAATTTGATTCACTGCCGTAAAGAACCGACCTTTTACCGTAAATTGCAAGTCCGTTTACCCGTGACGGAATTGTTGAACCGCAGGTATATGCCTCAAGAGAAATATCAAAATAGAATGTAACATCAACCGCATAACAGCCACGATGAAAAGCGATTGATTCAACGCTTACATCGGCGGTTATAACGCTTGCCTTGCAGATTTTTACAGATGATGCGTTATTGATAACAGATTGACTGCAAGGTGTAAAATAAACCGCAAGATTGCTAAGGCAATCCTTTGAGCCGCAACTGTCATAAATACGGCTTGCGTTTATGCAGACAGCGTCTGTGCATTTGTTTTCGGTAAGCGGTTCGTTGCCCGACTGCCGTGGTACTGTGCCGTATGATACATCTGGCATAAAAATTAACCCCCATAAAATGTATTAACAGGCTTACGCTCTGTAACAATACATTTTATGAAGGTTATACTTAATTGTGAATATTGAGTTGATTTATTTTAAATAAGGCTTTAAAATTTCATCAAGGTTTTTGTTTACAGCTTTCGGATTTGACTGCGTATAATTTGAAAAAGCGATGAATACTTTGCTCTGGTCCTGCGCAAATACAATTCTTGCATTAAATCTGTAGAATGCTGCGTCATAATAATAATTACCGCAATCGTCAACATACAAACCGTACGCAAAACTTGATTTATAAGGAGTGAACATTTCTTCTTTGGATTTTGCAGACAACAATTCACTTCCCGTAATAGCGTCTGTCCATTTAAGCAAATCACTCAAATTGGAGATAAGACCCGTAGAAGAATACGCAACACCCGGATAAATATTCCACTCATCGTCAAAAATATCCTGATAACCTGTAGCAAGTTGGTCTGTGCTCTCAAAGGTTGTCGAAGTCATTTCGAGCGGCTCAAAAATATTTTCTTTCAAAAATTCCTCATAACTTTTTCCGCTTACCTTTTCGATTATGTCACCGAGAATAAAATAATCGGAATTTGAATAGCTGTAATTTTCTTCATCATTATCAATTTCTTGTGACAATATCCATTTTAAAATAACAGAATGATTATCTTTAGCGGAATTTTTCTCTGAAATATCGTACTGCGGAGCATTTGCACGCACGCTTTCGTCAGATTTGCCGAGATAATCCGGCAAGCCTGTTGTCATTGTAAGCAAATTACGGATAGTTATATCCGAACCGTACTTATAATCAGGATAATACTTGTCAAGCGTATCATCTGTGCTCAGCTTATCCTGCTCCTGTAAAATCATAACAGCCGCAGCGGTAAACTGCTTTGTAAGCGAACCTATGTAGTAATTTGTATTGAGTGAATTATATGTATGCGAACCCTTGTCGGCATAGCCGTTATTGCCTATATATTCAAAATCATTTCCGAGTTTATAATATACAGTTCCTCTGAATTTACTTGCAACAAGTGTATTATCGAACTTAGCTGTTATGCTGTCGGTATCTTGTTTTAATTTTGTAAAATTATATGCAGGATTAGTAGGTACTTCATCAGCAGTTGCAGGCGCAGCGGTAAGTCCCTGCGTCGATGCACCTGTAGAATTTGTAGTCTGCGGTGCTGTTGTAGCCGAAGATTCCGATTCATTGTCACAGCCTGTAAATGCAACTGCGGAACACGCCGCCATAGCTACGCACATTAATGATTTTGCTAAAGCCTTCAAAAAATCACCTCATCAGATTTTTTCCATTTTACTGAAATTAGCCATAAGAGTTTTTGTGCCTGCCTTATCAAAAGCAACTTCAAGCATTGTGTCGTTGCCCATTTTTTCGGTTTTCATAATCATACCTTTGCCAAATACCTTATGGAATACGCAATCTCCTTTTTTGTAAACAGTACCCGATTTAACGGCAGGTTTAGTAAATGTATTAAAACTTTTGTTAGGTGTGAATTTTGAACCGGAACCGATACTGATATGGCTTGAGGATGCGGAAAAACCGTTTGTTGACGCAAAAGTCTTTTTCTCGCCTGTATAATTAAGTAATTCGGGCGGGATTTCATTTACAAAGCGTGATACTTTGTTATAGCTTGTATGACCCATCAACATTCTTGATTTTGCCTTGGTAATGTAGAGCTTTTCTTTTGCTCTTGTAATACCTACATAAGCAAGTCTGCGTTCCTCGTTAAGTTCATCGGGATTCATCATTGTGGCAATTGACGGGAACACACCTTCTTCAAGACCTGCAATGAAAACTACGGGAAATTCAAGTCCTTTTGCGCTGTGCAATGTCATCATTACCGATGAATCCGCTTCTGCATCATAGTTATCAATATCTGTCTGCAATGAAATTTCCTCAAGGAAGTTTGAAAGTGACGCTTCTTCTGCGTAATCCTCTTCAAATTTGATAATATTTGAAGAAAGCTCTTCGATGTTCTCAATTCTTACATCGGGGTTGTCTTTCTCTGTTTTTAAATATTTTTCGTAATCTGTATGTTCGAGAATGAGATTGTATAATTCTGCAAGAGAATAATCTCCGCTTTGTTCAGCCTCCATAAGACCGTCAATCAGCGCAACAAAACTCTTTAACTTTGTTGCGGCTCTTGAAAGCTGTGGATATACATCTGCATCTTTAATTACGGAATATATGCTTTCGCCGAGTCCTGCGGCAATTTCAGAGGCTTTTTCAAGTGTAGTTGCGCCAATACCACGCTTTGGCACATTAATAATTCTGCCCAGTCTGACATCGTCGTGCGGATTATTAATGACCTGAAGATACGCAACCATATCTCTGATTTCTTCTCTGTCATAGAATCGTCTGCCGCCGATTACACGGTGCGGAATACCGCTTCTTGACAAAGCCTGCTCAATTGAGTTTGACTGTGCATTCATTCTGTAAAGAATTGCAAAATCAGAGAATTTTCTGCCGTCTGCAACACCGTCAAGTATAGTTTTTGCAATAAATTGAGCCTCGTCACGCTCGGAATCGGAAGTATGCACCTCAATTTTATCGCCAACGGCATTTTCAGTCCACAACGTTTTGCCCTTACGCATTGTGTTGTTAGAAATAACACCGTTTGCCGCATTAAGAATATTCTGTGTACTGCGGTAATTCTGCTCAAGTCTTATCATCTTAGCGCCTTTAAAGGTGTTTTCAAAAGAAAGGATATTTTCAATTGTAGCACCTCTGAATTTGTAAATACTCTGGTCGTCATCACCCACAACGCAGATGTTGCCGTATTTTGCGGCGAGCATACTTACAAATTTATACTGCACCTTGTTTGTATCCTGATACTCATCAACCATTATGTATTTAAACTGATTTTGATAGAATTCGAGTATATCGGGACATTTTTGAAAAAGCTCAACAGTTTTGCAGAGCATATCGTCAAAGTCCATTGCATCTGCGGTTTTTAGTCTTGACTGGTAAATTTCATATACTTTTGCCACGGACTGCTTGAGGTTATCGTAACCTGCTCTTTTGAGCATTTCCTGCGGAGTAAGCATTTCATCCTTGGCTTTTGAAATTTCGTTGAGCACTCTTTTTACCGGCAACATTTTTTCGTCATAATTAAGCTGTTTTAAAATATCTTTTACAAGTTTTTTCTGATCGTCAGTACCGTAAACGGTAAAATGACTTGTAAAACCGATTCTGTCGCCGTATCTTCTTAAAATTCTTGCACAGGTAGAGTGAAATGTAGCCGCCCAAATATCCGAACCGCCTTCCGGAACAGCATTGCAGATTCTTTCTTTAAGCTCCCCCGCCGCCTTATTTGTAAAGGTAATTGCAAGTATCTGCCACGGTTTGCAAAGTTCCGACTTCAAAATATACGCAATTCTGTTTACAAGAACGGTTGTTTTGCCCGAACCTGCACCCGCAAGTATAAGCAAAGGGCCTTCTGTGCAAAATACAGCCTGCTGCTGCATATTATTCATATGTGAAAACTGTTTTTTTAATTCTGATTGTACCATAGCAATATTCCTGTTAAAAGTTTAATAACACAGAAAACGGGCGAACTGCGTCCGCCCGTATAATCTGACGATTTTATTTTATGTAGCCGTAGAATGTTTCAAGAATTTCAGGACCCTGGTCTGCAACAATCATTGTAACATAGTTGCCGTCCTGTGTAACCTTGCAAGCCTCAACCATAGGAAGTTTTTTGGCATTGTAGCCTGAATACTGTGTAACAATTGAAGTGTATGTCTTAGAAAGCGCATCGTTTACTCTTGATGCAGCGTCAGCATCAACAGCCTCAACAAGTACGATTTCAACTCTTGAATTGCTGTCTGAATTGATTTCTGCCGCAAACTGCTTAACATCTTCTGTGTCTATGCTGTAATATTTTTTAAGATCATTAGAATCTGTAAGCTCTTTTAAGTCCAATGAATACTTAGAGTTGATGTCAGAAAGAACTGTTTTTAAATCAACCTCTTTGCTGCCTGAACAACCTGCAAGCGCAGTAAGACAAAGTACAAATATTGTTACCAAAGAAACTACCTTTTTCATAATTAACCTCCAAAAATGTCTTATAAAAAAATTACGCCGAATCAGTGTGACCCGGCGTATTCAGATGGTCGAGGTGACAAGATTCGAACTTGCGACCCCATCGTCCCGAACGATGTGCGCTACCAAACTGCGCTACACCTCGATAAAAACAGCCCCGATTACTCGGGGCTTTTAATGGCTGAGGAATAGGGATTCGAACCCCAACAAACAGAGTCAGAGTCTGTCGTGCTACCGTTACACCATTCCTCAATGTTTATTGCTCATTGCTGCAAGCCGTGCAATCAACGATATATATTATATATTATGAAGTGCGTTTTGTCAACACTTTTTTGAAATTTTTTAAAACTTTTTAGAAGTTTTAAACTTTCGTTTAGCATTGACATGTTGCTCACTGTCACGCAATCAACAATAGCTATTATATAGCGGAAAGTGTGTTTTGTCAACATCTTTTTTTCAATTTTTTCTAAAATTTGAAAAATACAAAAAATACGGAATTTTAGCTAAAACTTTTTTTGAGCCTTATATCATCACCGACAAAATTAAGCCTTACACCCTCTCCGTATATTCTTGAAATAAATCTTGAAGTATAAGTTTTTTCAAGTTCTGTTATTGAAAGGTTTGTGTTTATTATCAAAGGCTTTCTCAAAAGCATTCTTGAATTACACAAATTATAAAACTGTGTATTTGAAAAAGTATTTGAAAACTCTGTGCCTAAATCATCAATAATTAGTAAATCGCACTTTGTGAGCATTTCAAAATATTCGGAATCGTTGGACTCTTTGGAAAAATGCATATTGCTAAGCGTTGACATAAGCATAGGTGCAGACACATAGATTACACCGAAACCACGCCTTGTAACCTCATTGGCAATAGCGAGCGAAAGGTGGGTTTTGCCAAGACCTGTGCCGCCTCTCATAAGTATAGTCTTTGACTCGGGCGTAAAAGTTCTTGCGTACTGCACGCAATAATTATAAATTTTTTGCATCTTATCAAAAGGTGATACTCCGCTCTCCTTATCAACCTCATGACTGTACATATTAAGGTCAAAACTCTCAAAAGTGGAAAGTCTTAAAGGCGCAGTACGGTTAAGCTCCTCGCACGCAGTGGCTACAAGCAGTCTTTTAAAACAAGGGCAATACACTGTTCTTCCGTCTTTTTCTATATATCCCGTATCTTTGCAGTATTTACAGTTGTAATGCGGTTCAAAGCAATTTTCTTCATAGCCGTTTTCTTTAAGCAGCTTTTTGACTTCATTTTGCATAGAAAGACTTTTGGCACGCAAATCCTGCGTGGCAGACTTTACATCTCCGCCGTTTAAAACCGCACGAACCGCAAGTATTCCGCATGAAGATATTTCTTTTTCAAGCTCCTCTATTCTCGGAACTCTTCTGTAAACCTCTTCACGAACCTGCTCCGCTCTTCTCTCGGCTTTGGTGCGCCTTTCTTCCATTTTTGCTTTTGTCGCTCTGTAAATTTCTTTACTGTATCCCATTTATATCACCACACTAAATACTGTCGATTGTATCTAATCTCTGCAAATCATTTATATTATATGATGTGTTGGCGTCATTCCTGTTTCCGCCTTTATTCTTATACTTATCGGGTCTGCTGTCAAATTTGTTTAAATCGTCAACGTTGTAAATTCCGCTTGAATTCCAGCGCTTTAAAATTCCGTTTATGTATCTGAAATCGCAACTGCCCTTACTGTCAACACATCTTTCGTAAGCCTCTCTTAGCATTTCGGGAGAAAATTTCCACTCGTTTACCCATAAATCGGCGTATTCAACCTGCTTTTTAGTAGGAGAACCCGTATTTTTTAAACCGAACGCAGATGCTACAACCGTAAAACTCTGGCTTGCACGATGTGCTTGTTTTATTTTATTTTCGGCTTCCTCGATCGAGAAAACTCCCGCATCCGACCATCTCAAACCTATTGTTTCAATGGCTCTTATGTTAGATTTTCCGATGCTTATACAATACTGAATAAGCATTATAATTACCTCTACAGGCAAACCGCAGGTATTTTTAAGTAACAGTAACGAAGATGCATCGGAGTTTGATAAAGGCTTGCCGAGGGCTGTCTGTGCCTCGTTTACAAGCATTTTAAATTCTTCGTCAACCGCAAGCTGTTGTGCCACATAAACATAATCGGGGCGCTGCGGTCTTACAAACATATGCGGAACTGTAGGCTCTTCCTTTTCAATCGGAGCGGCATTATTATTGCTTTCGACTTGTTTTACCGCAGGCTGTTCAGTCGTTTGCTGTTCTGCCTGTGCAGGCTCAAAAGCACCGTTATTTTGGCAAAAGATACCTTTCATAACCCAGTATTCAACTGCCTCCGGAATATCGGTTTCATTTACACCTGTCGCCTTACTGATGTCGTTTTCGTTAACATCTTCCCCACTGTGTCGCAAAAGATATAACAATACCTTAAGTTTAACGCCGTCCGAAAACTTAAGTCCCTCGTCTACAACAGACGAAGGCACGGCAAATATTGAATTCCAAGCACCAAGATTAATTTTCATAGACATTTCATATACCTCTGACCCAAAATAAATATTATAATCAAACTTTATCGTACACATTATTATATCACACTAAATTTAAAAATCGACACATATTTTTAAATTTTATAGATTTTTTTAAAGAAATATGTTAAAATACAGTTGAAATGTTTTAAGGAGGTAATATTATGAAATATACATACATTCCAAAAGGTGTTTGTTCAAGACAGATTAACCTTGAGATAAATGACGGAATTATAGAATCCTGCGAATTTATCGGCGGTTGCGCAGGCAACACTCAAGGCATTTGCGCTCTTGTAAAAGGTATGGACGCAGAAGAAGCTGTAAAGAGATTAAAAGGCATTGACTGCCGTGGCAGAGGTACATCTTGCCCCGATCAGCTTTCTTACGCTATCGAAGAGGCTCTTGAACTTGAATAAGCTCTGCGGCTAAAACTTTATATTTATCATAACATTAAAGCTCTCTTTATTTGCGTAAAGAGAGCTCTTTGTTTTGGTTTTAAGATTTAGACGGTTTAATGCAGTGTTTTGTCTGGAAATTCCGGTGTATCACAAAAATTATAAAAGTTTGGTCAACCTTTTCAAAGGTTGTGGGTGTGGGCAAAGCCCACAAATACTTTCCATTTATGTAATCTAACGATAGCCAAACAGCCTGCTGTTTGGTAACTTAAACAAAAGAGTTTTCAAAGCTATAACCCTTTAGTTCGTTTTACAGCATATTGGTTTCATCAATTTTTGCGTTCACATCATCAAGTTTATTTTCAAGCATAACAGACATAAAAAATATATTTGATGTCGTTCAACACCTCTAATTCTTTGTCTGACATAAAAATCTTCCGAAATCAGTCAACCTTGAAAGTACCTGCCTCAATCTCATCAATCATAGCAAGACGCTTTAAGTGTCTGTCGCCCTCTTCGGGAGTATTGAGGAAAATTTCTGTAAACTTAACAGCATCTTCTTCACTTGTAACTCTGCCGCCCATACAAAGAATATTTGCGTGGTTGTGTCTGCGTGTCATTTCAGCGCAAAATTCATTGCTTACAACAGCCGCACGAATACCCTTAACTTTGTTTGCTGCCATTGAAATACCGATACCTGTACCGCAGCAAAGAATACCAAGCTCACATTCGCCGCTTGCTACTGCTTTTGCAACTTTATAGCCGTAAACAGGATAATCAACGCTGTCTGTGCTGTAAGTACCAAAATCTTTATATTCAATACCCTTTTCGTCAAGATATTTTTTAATTGCGCAGATAAGGTTATATCCGCCGTGGTCACATCCGAGTGCTAACATTTCTTTTCCTCCATTTTCTTTTTAAGTTCTCTTTCAGCCTGCGGCAGTCTTAAATACATCGGCATAAGTTCCGCAGCCGAAAGCACTTCTCCGTCATTAAATTTTTGTACAGCAATTTCTGCTGTTGATGACGCTCTTTGAAATCTTATACTGATTGGTGCGAGTTCAACATTTGGTAATAATTCTTTCATAGCATTATAGCAAAGCTCCGCACCGTCACCCACAAGTATAATTCTTTCGTCATAACTCTTAAGTTCTTCTGAAAGCTCGGCAACAGACAAAGCTCTGTCTTTGCAAAGTCTTTCAGGCTTTATGCCGTCACATTTGAAAAGCGCATTATAAACCTGCGAACAGCGAGCGTCCATAACAGAACAGATTATCCCATTTGCAGATTGCAAATTATACGCAAGGCTTTCAAGCGTCGATACCTCTATGCAAGGCAAATCATCGGCAAAAGCAAGTCCTTTAGCCGCTGCAACACCGATTCTTACACCCGTAAACGAACCCGGACCGCAGTTTACCGCAACGGCGGTAATATCAGTTGTCGTTAGGTTTGTGTTTGCAAGCAGACTTTCAACCATAGGCATAAGTGTTCTGCTGTGAGTAAGTTTTGTATTTATAAAGAACTCACCTATTATTTTGTTTTCGTCACAAATTGCGGTTGACGCAGCTGTGGCGCTTGTATCTATTGCAAGAATTTTCATTGCGGATCAACACCTTCAATTTCAAAAATTCTGTCATCATCATTTTCGCCCTTACTGATTCTGATTTTAATACAATCGGCAGGCAAAGCCTCTTCAATATTCTCACTCCACTCAATAATGATTATACCGTTATCAATATAATCAAAAAATCCTGTGGAATACAAATCATCCCATGTATTTACACGGTACATATCAAAATGAAAAATATTATATTTACCCGAATATTCATTGACAAGAGCAAATGTAGGGCTTGAAACATTTTCTCCTGCACCGAGCGCACCGGCAAGTCCTCTTGTAAAGGCAGTCTTGCCCATACCAAGACCGCCAAAAAGAGCGATTACTTCCGTGCCGCACAACTTTTCGGCAATTTTTGCGCCAAGTGCCTCTGTTTCACGGGCATTATGAGTATTTACAGTAATCATCAGAATAAACCGTTAATTTTTCCTTCCTCGGTAACATCAATTTTCTCTGCCGACGGAACTTTCGGAAGACCCGGCATTGTCATAATATCACCTGTATATACAACTACAAATCCTGCACCGTTTGAAAGTGTAAGATTCTTTACTGTGATTTCAAAATCCTTTGGAGCACCGAGAAGTGTTGGGTCATCAGAAAGCGAATATTGTGTTTTTGCAATACAAACAGGAAGTTTTTCACCGCCGAGAGCCTGAATCTGCTTCAATGCCTTTTCGGCAGCCTTTGTATAGTTTACTCTTGAAGCGCCGTAAATTGTTTTTGCAATTATGTCAACCTTTTCTTTGATTGTAAGGTCATCTGAATAAATAGGAGCAAAATCAGACGGCTTTTCGCAAGCCTCTACTACCTTTTTGGCAAGTTCTGTACCGCCTTCTCCACCCTTTGAGAATACATTTGAGAGAGCAAAGTCTGCGCCTTTAGATTTACAGTAACTCTCTATAAACTCAAGTTCCTCTGCTGTATCTGTACCGAACTGGTTGATAGCAACTACAACGGGAACATTGTACTTTCTCATGTTATCAATGTGAACGCCAAGGTTTTCAATACCATTTTTAAGAGCCTCAAGATTCTCTGCAGAAACCTCTGCCTTAGGCACACCGCCGTTGTACTTTAACGCACGGCAAGTAGCAACAATAACTACGGCAGACGGCTTAAAACCTGCATATCTGCACTTGATGTCAAAGAATTTCTCTGCACCGAGATCTGAACCGAAGCCTGCCTCTGTAATACAATAATCGGCAAGTTTTAACGCAAGCTTTGTAGCACGAATGCTGTTACAGCCGTGAGCAATATTGGCAAAAGGACCGCCGTGCATAATAGCAGGGGTACCCTCGAGTGTCTGAACAAGGTTAGGTTTGATAGCGTCTTTAAGAAGAGCCGTCATAGCGCCGTCAGCCTTAATGTCCTTTGCAAAAACAGGCTCGCCTGCATATGTATAAGCAATAAGAATATTACCAAGTCTTTTCTTTAAATCAGAAATATCATCAGCAAGGCAAAGGATAGCCATAACTTCAGATGCAACAGTAATTATAAAGTGGTCCTCACGAGGAATACCGTTCACTCTGCCGCCAAGACCGACAACAATATTTCTCAAAGCTCTGTCGTTCATATCAAGACATCTCTTAATAAGGATCTGGCGAGGATCAATCCCGAGAACATTACCTTGCTGAATATGATTGTCAAGCATTGCACAGCAAAGATTGTTTGCAGAAGTAATAGCGTGCATATCGCCTGTAAAGTGAAGATTAATATCTTCCATAGGAAGTACCTGAGAATAACCGCCGCCTGCAGCGCCGCCCTTAATACCAAATACAGGACCGAGTGAAGGCTCTCTTAGAGCGATTACAGCCTTTTTACCAATCTTAGCCATAGCCTGACCAAGACCTGCAGAAGTAGTTGTTTTACCCTCACCAGCGGGGGTTGGATTGATAGCTGTAACAAGAACAAGTTTTCCGTCCGGCTCATTTTCCAAACGATTGGCAAGTTCGTCTGAAAGTTTAGCCTTATACTTGCCGTAAAACTCCAGCTCATCCTCTTTAATTCCGATCTGTGCGGCAACCTCTTTAATCGGGAGTAAGGTCGCAGCCTGAGCGATTTCAATATCACTTAACATATTGAAAATACCTCCGTTCAAATATATTTCTTTAATTATAACAAAACTTTCCCCCTCTATTATTCCAATAAGAAAATATATTTTACAATAGAATATAAAATACTCGGGTTTAATTGCTACAGATTAGGTAATGTTACTTTGATGTATTCAGTTACAACGGATACTGTTGCATTTAAAATCCGGCTTGGATAGATTTATAGTGCTTTCATTTAAAGCTCCTTTCTTAATTATTTAAGTTTAAAATCCAATATGGATAGATTTATAGAGTTCAGCCGGTAAAGCGGGCGGTGACGCTTTGTCATTTAAAATCCAATATGGATAGATTTATAGTATTTACTATTTTGTTGATAAAATCGATTTTTTATCCTTTAAAATCCAATATGGATAGATTTATAGGCGGTCGCCGCCGAAAGCCTCACACCATACCTCAAGATTTAAAATCCAATATGGATAGATTTATAGCGTAGGACGGGACGATTAGCGAAAAATACGCAATATATTTAAAATCCAATAGTCATTTTTAATTAAGCTCATAGTGATTATTTCCTTTTTGTTTTATAAAATTTTATCATAAAAATGTTGATATAGCAATAGCCGCCAAGAAGGATATCATCCCGCTTGGCGGCTTTGACTGTATTTCTAATTCTGTACGTTTATCGGAACCACCTTACTCAGAAAAGAATTCTACAGAATGATCTCTGTAAGATAAAACGATTTTATATTTGTCAACTGTACCGGTGACCGTAAACTTCATTTTGTTGTGATCATCATCGTCAACGGTGATCTCGGCGTGACCGTTGGAAAAATCTTCGGTAATATCCTCGTGTATATCTGCCGACATCCAGCTTAGAAATACTCTGTTTGATTCCTGAACGACCCTCGGATCTTTCTCGGCAATCTGAATTTCAATATCCGAATTGCTGTCTATCGCATATTGACCATCATATTCAATTCCTTCTTTTATACCGTTTCCGTAATCATTAATGAGTTCCTGAGAACCAAGCTCGCCGTTTTCATCATACTTGTCAATCAGCTTTGCCGTATAATCGCTGCCATTGACGGTTGCGGTCACGAGATGTTCTATCCAAGTCGCTCCCGTAGCGGCATAAGCGACGGCGTTGCTTATAACTAACACCATTATTATTGCGGCGGCAACAAAGGCTACTTTTCTGATTGCATAAATCTTCTTTTTTGTTTTGTTATTAGTCATATTCTGCACCTTCATTATCAGTTTATCAGATGCGTGGACTTCGTCAAAAACACTTTGATAGAACTCATGATTGCTTTTATACTGATTCATAACCACGCCTCCTTTAATTTTTCTTTCAGTATGTTTCGTGCTCTCATCAGTCGAGATTGTATGCCGCTTTCCGAAATATTAAGAATATCCGCAATTTCCTTGCATGTATAGCTTTCGTAGTAATACAAATGCAGTACCGTGCTGTACTTTTTTGGTAACTTCATTACTTTACTGAACAGTTCTTGCTTTTCTGACTCTATGTATGCAGGCTCTTCGTTCAGCTCGTCGATGGATGTAACATTTCTGTGCCAAAAGGATTTCCATATGTTCTTACATTCATTGATCGCCGACCTGATAAGCCATTTTCTTATGTGTTCGTCGTCAGCAAACTGAGTATCGGTTTTCAGAAGATTCAAAAAGTATTTTGAACAGCGTCCTCAGCGTCATTTTTGTTTTTGCAATAACTGAGCGTTGCTCTGTATACGACATCAGTATATTTCCTTGCAATTCTGTTAAACTCGGCAGCTTCCATACATTTCCCTCCTGTCTGAGATAATTGCAACGAAAAGGATCGTTCACCTTTCGCTGCTTTTGAAAGACCTTTCACTATACTAACAACTCAAAACAGCAAAATATCCCAAAATCTTAAAAAATTTTTACACTGTAATAACAATACCATAGAAAAGCTGATTTCGCAACAGAAAACGCCGCCAAGCAGGAGATTATCGCACGTGGCGGCTGTGCTGGTTAGTTGTAAATCAACTCTACATTTACAATCTCCGTTGCACGGTTGCGGATATTGTTCATCTTCCGCACCCACAGCATTTGGTTTTCTGCTTTGAGTTGTTCGGTCACGCCATCACGTTCTGCCACCTGTTTTATGAGCCGAAAAAACATATCCTCAGCCTGTTTATTTACATCGGCAAGGTGTCTGTTCAGTTCGCATTTTGTGAGCAAGGTCGTATAAAAACCTTTACGGTGCGCCTTGATATACTGCAAGTGCCGCTGTCCCCAAATACCGACTTCGACTTAATCCCACGCCCGATCCTGATCCCGAAATTTAAAATCCAATATGGATAGATTTATAGACATTATCACTCCTTATCCATCTTTGCGCCACACTTCTTTAAAATCCAATATGGATAGATTTATAGATCTTCACCAAGCAGAAGTTGAGATATTTTGTTAATCTTTAAAATCCAATATGGATAGATTTATAGGTAGAACCGTTTTGCCAAACTTTTGCGCTAAATGTCCTTTAAAATCCAATATGGATAGATTTATAGCGTTGTAAAGTTTTAGTATGCACTCAATAAATTTTTTCTTTAAAATCCAATATGGATAGATTTATAGTTTACTACATAACACTAACGGATTTGGAACGAAAAGCTTTAAAATCCAATATGGATAGATTTATAGAATATGCAACAAGGCGAAATCAAAGTCTATCCATTCTTTAAAATCCAATATGGATAGATTTATAGGCGTGTTGAAGAAATGCTCAATCGCTACAAATGGGCTTTAAAATCCAATATGGATAGATTTATAGTTCTTGCGGCTTTTGTCGGTCTTGGTCTTATTTCGGTTTAAAATCCAATATGGATAGATTTATAGTGTATAGTAAGACTAAGTGCGAAAATTAATTTCAGCGTTTAAAATCCAATATGGATAGATTTATAGTTCAATCTGCTTTTTCTGTTTTCCCTGCCTCGATAGTTTAAAATCCAATATGGATAGATTTATAGCATATTAACTACTACTCACGCAAATGAACGCGAAGAGGTTTAAAATCCAATATGGATAGATTTATAGAAATTCAATAACCTTTATTGTTTTTTCGTTTTTTAAGTTTAAAATCCAATATGGATAGATTTATAGATTTATATATCAATGCACATTAATAACAAAATAATGTTTAAAATCCAATATGGATAGATTTATAGTTCTTTTGCTTTTCGCTGGTTGTCTCGTTTTTTGGACGTTTAAAATCCAATATGGATAGATTTATAGAGTAATTATATTACTTGACTGTTTGAACCAATACAGTTTAAAATCCAATATGGATAGATTTATAGTATTCTGCAGGCTATTGTCAATTACAATTCTTGTTAGTTTAAAATCCAATATGGATAGATTTATAGGGTCAAGTTGCTTTGCTTGAAGGTAAAGGTGATGAAGGTTTAAAATCCAATATGGATAGATTTATAGTAATACAGAGCAAATATAAAGCTGATGGGCGGAAGTGTTTAAAATCCAATATGGATAGATTTATAGATGTAACACGTCTTGATGTTGCTTATGATGATTTTCGTTTAAAATCCAATATGGATAGATTTATAGCTCTTTAAAAAGTAAGCCGTGCCGGCTCCTTCAGGAGTTTAAAATCCAATATGGATAGATTTATAGCAATATCATTAAAGCTGTTCCAACAACGCTTATTAGAGTTTAAAATCCAATATGGATAGATTTATAGGGTCAATACGCATGGCTGCCTTTTAAAAATATTATGTTTAAAATCCAATATGGATAGATTTATAGCGCTCGGTATTGATACAAAAAAACTCGATAATGCCGGTTTAAAATCCAATATGGATAGATTTATAGGAAACCAGCTACTAATTAAAAAAAACCGCTCCTTGGTTTAAAATCCAATATGGATAGATTTATAGCGCAATTTCAGCCGTCACAGGGCGGAAGAAGAAAAAGGTTTAAAATCCAATATGGATAGATTTATAGCCATTTTGAGTACATAAGGAACTGTTGCAATGTCAGTTTAAAATCCAATATGGATAGATTTATAGTGCAACTGAATGGACAGTATCTAATTGTATCTTCAAGGTTTAAAATCCAATATGGATAGATTTATAGTACAGTTCAGGCTTAATATGAGACTTTATCAAGTCGTTTAAAATCCAATATGGATAGATTTATAGAATGGCTTTCCTGTTCTTTTATTCTCTGTTCTGTAAGTTTAAAATCCAATATGGATAGATTTATAGTTTCGCAGGTGGAATTTATACATATATTAATTTGTTATTTAAAATCCAATATGGATAGATTTATAGTCCGGCATACTTTCGCAACCAATTTCATTTTTAAATTTAAAATCCAATATGGATAGATTTATAGGCAATTCATAGAACATTGAAAGTATCTCATCAGAAGGATTTAAAATCCAATATGGATAGATTTATAGAAATAACGCAAATAAATGTACAATAAAATATAAAGATTTAAAATCCAATATGGATAGATTTATAGTCTCTGACATAATTAAAATTGAATCACAATACTTGAGATTTAAAATCCAATATGGATAGATTTATAGAAAATGCAGCGGTTAACGCTGCTAATAAAAATTCACATTTAAAATCCAATATGGATAGATTTATAGTATCTGCAAGTTGACGAGTTTGGTGTGCATATGCATTTAAAATCCAATATGGATAGATTTATAGCGATTTTCATACCAGCGGTTTTTGCGTTGTAGTAGATTTAAAATCCAATATGGATAGATTTATAGACAGATTAATATACCTCTTATAAGGTGCAAGGGAATATTTAAAATCCAATATGGATAGATTTATAGAGCCAAGATGAGCTAATTGCCGTCTGCTCATTCGCATTTAAAATCCAATATGGATAGATTTATAGTTTATGCATTTTTTCATTTTAACGCTCCTAAAAAATTTAAAATCCAATATGGATAGATTTATAGAATCGGAGTTAAGTGTAAGGCATCACAAGAAGAGTTATTTAAAATCCAATATGGATAGATTTATAGTTGTTTTTGTCATATTGCACAATTTAATTAATATCATTTAAAATCCAATATGGATAGATTTATAGTCATATTGCAAATCAGACTTCACGCAATAACAAATATTTAAAATCCAATATGGATAGATTTATAGAATACTAATAATGTTATTATGAAAGTATCTATATTATTTAAAATCCAATATGGATAGATTTATAGCTTCATTGCAAAGTGCAGAGCAAGACCCCAAAAAGGAATTTAAAATCCAATATGGATAGATTTATAGCAATTGAACTTGCAAAAACAAATGCAAATGATGCAAATTTAAAATCCAATATGGATAGATTTATAGTATTCACAAGGGCATCCACTAACTGCGGAATCAAAACATTTAAAATCCAATATGGATAGATTTATAGTCGAAGTTATCACCTGTACCTGAACCCTGCCAATAATTTAAAATCCAATATGGATAGATTTATAGCCGTCTGTGTTCTCTGATTCAAAAATAACAATTTCATTTAAAATCCAATATGGATAGATTTATAGTTTTGATTTAGGTTCAACCGAATTTCCGAATTATCAATTTAAAATCCAATATGGATAGATTTATAGGTTGTCTTGCTGTTGAAAAATTTTGCTTTTACTGTATTTAAAATCCAATATGGATAGATTTATAGTAATGAGCACTATTATATACCCATCCGCAATTCAGATTTAAAATCCAATATGGATAGATTTATAGAAGAAAGGAAATTTAAAAATGCGTGCTAATATTGTATTTAAAATCCAATATGGATAGATTTATAGTCGCTTGCTGTTCCCTCTGAAATCCTTGTCAAGTTATTTAAAATCCAATATGGATAGATTTATAGGAACTATTGGACGATACTGAAATAATCATTAAGAAATTTAAAATCCAATATGGATAGATTTATAGGCTTATATAAAGCACGATAAAGATTTAGATGTTGAATTTAAAATCCAATATGGATAGATTTATAGACTTCCCAACGCAGGATTAGAGATAATGTATTGTGTATTTAAAATCCAATATGGATAGATTTATAGTGAGCAGTAACATTTCAGCCGACTATGGCAAAAATATTTAAAATCCAATATGGATAGATTTATAGGACTTGAAAAATTTAGGTTTTAACACAAATGTCATATTTAAAATCCAATATGGATAGATTTATAGATATTGATTTTGAGTTAACGCAACCCGAAAAGAGATTTAAAATCCAATATGGATAGATTTATAGAAACATCTGTTTAAGTAGTTAACATCAATGGATTTATTTAAAATCCAATATGGATAGATTTATAGATTTTATAAATCTGAATACTTGCGACAACAAAATATTTAAAATCCAATATGGATAGATTTATAGGTAGTTAAAGAAGATTTATCAAATATCGTTGATATATTTAAAATCCAATATGGATAGATTTATAGACAACTTTTTACCATTAAAAAATGAAAAAACAATAAATTTAAAATCCAATATGGATAGATTTATAGAAACTCCGAGAGCATAACGATTTTTTGGTTTTCTTTATTTAAAATCCAATATGGATAGATTTATAGAAAATGTTGGCGGTAATTCTTCAACGGTTAATAATATTTAAAATCCAATATGGATAGATTTATAGGAGTTTTCAGCGTTGCTACACAACACAACCGGTTTATTTAAAATCCAATATGGATAGATTTATAGCGAAGAATTTATTTTACTTAACAAAATTTTTCAAGGATTTAAAATCCAATATGGATAGATTTATAGGTAATCACCTACATAAAAACCCTCCGAGTTGCGGATATTTAAAATCCAATATGGATAGATTTATAGACTGTAGCGGCATATACAGAAAAAGAAAAATTTAAAATTTAAAATCCAATATGGATAGATTTATAGCTTGACGGTTATACTACTGTGCCATATTGGCAGGGCTATTTAAAATCCAATATGGATAGATTTATAGTCATCTATCATTTCTTTTTGCATAATTAACTATTGATTTAAAATCCAATATGGATAGATTTATAGTTTTTCTGTATTCGGAGCTTTTCTTGGTTGGTTTTTATTTAAAATCCAATATGGATAGATTTATAGTTTTGTTATATTCGTGGGGTGTTTGGGTTACAAGTATTTAAAATCCAATATGGATAGATTTATAGAAAGGCTTATTTGATTATCCGCACATCTGAAAGCATTTAAAATCCAATATGGATAGATTTATAGGTTAATGCAAAGTCCGTTTTTGCCTGTAGGGCTTTTATTTAAAATCCAATATGGATAGATTTATAGACTAACCCCCGAACGAAAATGATAACAGAGGGAAAAATTTAAAATCCAATATGGATAGATTTATAGAACCGAGTATGTTATCGTTGACCTTGATCAGAAGGAATTTAAAATCCAATATGGATAGATTTATAGTAATGCATATTCATATAACGATATGGAAGAGGCTAATTTAAAATCCAATATGGATAGATTTATAGCCATTTTCCGCTCTTGCGAATAATACGATTTTCAACATTTAAAATCCAATATGGATAGATTTATAGAAGAAATATCAAAAAGTTTGTTTAATGGCTGTAAATATTTAAAATCCAATATGGATAGATTTATAGGCTTATAATATACTGTGTTGGCATATAGTACTCATTATTTAAAATCCAATATGGATAGATTTATAGCATATAATTAACTTGAGCAAAATTTGATATGAAATTATTTAAAATCCAATATGGATAGATTTATAGCTTATCAACATCATTGTTACATACTGACATCATATAATTTAAAATCCAATATGGATAGATTTATAGGTCAATCATTTCTTTTGCTTGGTCAATGTTATTAGATTTAAAATCCAATATGGATAGATTTATAGTAACACTTTAATACACTAAAATATACTATATAGGTATTTAAAATCCAATATGGATAGATTTATAGTAACAGCGTCTTTAAATTCAAACAAATGACAAATAAGATTTAAAATCCAATATGGATAGATTTATAGTATCGCAGATGTTGCAGGCGATGAAAGTGTATTGCATTTAAAATCCAATATGGATAGATTTATAGCCAATTTTCTGTATATGAAATTTCGTCATTGCAGGGATATTTAAAATCCAATATGGATAGATTTATAGAATGCAAGTTGTTTTTTCTGCATTAGGGGCTTTTCTATTTAAAATCCAATATGGATAGATTTATAGAGTATAACGATTTTCCGATTTTGTCAGTTGCAAGAGGATTTAAAATCCAATATGGATAGATTTATAGAGTTGTCTTGCTGTTGAAAAATTTTGCTTTTACCGCATTTAAAATCCAATATGGATAGATTTATAGACCAACGATTGTCTGCGTACACTCTGTATGTAATAGTATTTAAAATCCAATATGGATAGATTTATAGGCTGTCAAGCGCTTTAAGTTTTTTTGAAACATCAAAATTTAAAATCCAATATGGATAGATTTATAGTTTATCACAATGTGCAGTCAGCAGACATTTACAGAAATTTAAAATCCAATATGGATAGATTTATAGGAGCTTTAATTCCGCTCAATGTACGGCTCAGCACATATTTAAAATCCAATATGGATAGATTTATAGACAGTCAATTTGTGATGAAAGCAAGCTGAAATTCGGATTTAAAATCCAATATGGATAGATTTATAGTACAGCGTTTGTCAATAATGCTAAAAACGAACTAACATTTAAAATCCAATATGGATAGATTTATAGTTGTTGACGAAGACAGCGGAAATTATGCTCTTATTGATTTAAAATCCAATATGGATAGATTTATAGAGGTTGGGAAATTTCGTACAGTTAAGCCTGTTGATATTTAAAATCCAATATGGATAGATTTATAGGCGCCGCACGATATTGAAAGTATTACAGCAGGTCAAATTTAAAATCCAATATGGATAGATTTATAGCGATTACCCTCGTCAACGCAGAGTAACACTCTACCATATTTAAAATCCAATATGGATAGATTTATAGCTTTCAATCATTGAATAATTCTCAATCGGATTATAATTTAAAATCCAATATGGATAGATTTATAGACCAACGATTGTCTGCGTACACTCTGTATGTAATAGTATTTAAAATCCAATATGGATAGATTTATAGTCATCAGCAACAGCCTCAAAAAGCACTCTGCCGTCATTTAAAATCCAATATGGATAGATTTATAGTTTTTAAGGGGAGTAAATCGTCACGGACAAAATTATTTAAAATCCAATATGGATAGATTTATAGCCGTGGGATAAAATGATAAGTAATCATCGGCATTTTTCTGTGCTGTTTTGTCGATATACCAAATATTTATCAAATACTACTGCCATTTCAATATATCAAAAGCAACTATACCGATGATTACTTGATTTTTAGGTTCTGTCAACCTGCCGGGGGTTTGTGCTATGTCAGGTCGACAATAAAAGCGTTACAAAAAATTTGATGTTTTATCATCCGTTTTTCCAAGAAAATCTTTATTCATCCACCGTTCTTCACGGGTATGAAACATTATTACCGAATCCTTGTCTTTTCTGATATAAACATCAAGTTCTTTTTGCAAAGCAAGTGAGTTTGCTTTACTTAAGTTTCCTTCAAAAACAGAGTTTTGAATATGTACAAGATATTTTTTGCAAATCTTAAATACCTTTGGAAGTATTTTTCTGCCTTTTTCATCACATATTATATCATATACAAGAATTACATACAATATTTACCACCACATTTCAAAGCCTTTATATTCTTTTTCTCCTATAATGTGCTTTATCAGTTTATAAAGTTCAAGTCTGATTAAGAATTGATAAGATACATTTTTATTAAGTTCTTTGTGAAAAATAGTTGTCTTTAATTTTTCGTCAAATTCAGATGTAATTATTCGTGACGCCCTTTCGGTAAGCTGCAAACCGTTAAGTCCTTCTACAAAACTGCTTTCTGTTATTTGTTTTCGATTAAGCAAAGAAAAGATCAGACGATCCGCAATCAGCGGTTTGAAAATTTCCGAAACATCAAGTGCAAGAGAATATCGCCTTGTACCCGGCTGATGAAGATAGCTTATTGTAGGATTAAGTTGGGTTTTATAAATTTCCGCCAGAGTTTTTGTATATACAAGAGAATTGACATATGAAATAAGGCTGTTAATCATATTGTCGGCAGGATGATAAACTCTTTTATCAAATTCAATATTCTGATCAATAATTACATTCCACGCTTTGTAATATTCCTGTCGAATATTACCTTCAATTCCCATCAACTCTTCTATGGTTTCTACATCTGCAAGTTTCCTCCTCAAATTTTCTATAGCGACCATTTGCTCTAACACATTCTTGCCTCTGCCGTTGTAGTATCTTAAGTTTCTGTAAATATTATAAGACGCAGCAACTATAAATTCTCTTGCTATTGATAATCTGTTTGAATAGTCGCCGTAAGCAAGCACTTGCTTAACCAAAAGCTGACCTGCAAGTTTTGTTTCTTTTGGGCAAAAACTTCCTATGTAAAATTGATAGTAATTGAAGAAATGTACAAGTATTCCGTATTTTGAAAATAAGTTCAGCAATTTAGATGTAACCGTTATTTCATTCATAATATAAATTTCTTTAATATTTTCTATCGGAAGATCTTTTACATTTCCGTCGATTGCAGTAAATCTTAATGTGTTGTCTTTTTGAGTTAAATTGCCTGACGAATATATGTAATAACTTTCCTGCATTTTATCACCTCAAATACAGCACAAATCATAGTAAGCACATGATTTGCAAATTCTTTTACTTTTAAATTTTGGCGGCAAAGCAGCCGATATAATTTTTACTATATCAGCTGCCGCACTTTCAAGCTCTCTTTCATCTTCTTCGCTAAGTTCAACATTAAGACTTTGCTTTAGCAAAGGATAATCAATTCTGCCTTTTATTCCATCTACCCCACGCTTTTTCAGATAATAAAGATAGTATTTAAGTTGAGCAATACCCGCTTCCTCTATCTTTCTGCTTTTCTTTACCTCATGTAAAAGTTTATGCTCGGTAATAAAATCAATATTGATTGTGTTGTCGATCATAATATGTTTTTTCTTTTGCTTATAAGTGGTTTCATCTATAAGTTTTCCTATTTTAACATTTTCGTTTTCACTTTCCATTGCCAAACCGTTTGAAAAATACCACAGCTTTCTTTTACAAACATAGTAATAATAAATATGCATACCCGAAATATTATTTTCGTCCATAATCATACCTCATATAAAATTATCAGGTTCTCCGTTATCATCAGATTTATCTTGCTTTTTGGTTTTCTTTTCCTTATCAAATCTGATGCCGCATTCGGAATCATAACTGCTGTTAATAACAGGTAATTCAGTATATGGCATTTTTAATTTTTTTATTTCGTAATCGTCAATTCTGAATTTAGGTACGGAAACCGTAAATCCAAGTATTTCTTCGTTTGCCTTAAGTTTATCATCTCTTGAATAAGTGTCTGATTTTAAAACTTCCAAAGCTTTTTCTATGGCACTTTCATTTTGATTATAAACATCAATCGGCACAGCGTCACTTCTGTCAATACTTCTTATTCCATCTTTTTTAAGAGAGAGATAATCGACATTTTCTTTATAATATTTATAAATTTTACGATATTCTTGAAAATATTTTGATTTTTCGATTTTTTCAACCGAAAGGTACTCATCTATAAGTTCTTTTTTAAGAACTTCAGAGATAGTTCCGTCAACGCTTAAAATCGCCTGTTTTGACAACGAATGAATAGCATCGTCAACAAAACGATGTGCATTACCTTGAATTTCAGTAAATACAAAACAATTGTAAGATGAAAAGTCTTTATTACCCTTTCTGTTTACTCTGCCAAAGCGTTGGAACAGGGAAAATAAATCCGATAACTCGGTAATAAGAATATCAAAATCAATGTCAAGACTTGCTTCGACTACGGATGTTGAAATCCATATTTCAGGTATATTCATACTTTCGTTAGTTTTTTCAGAGGCTGCCAAAATCGCATTTTCTTTAGTTTTTCTGTCATTTTTAGTAAAATTGGAATGAAACAGATTTACACTTGCGTTAATATCCGAATTTTTTATTTCGGTGTACATCTTATTTGCGATATCAATTGAATTGCAAACGACAAGATATTTTTTTACTTTATCGCATATTGTATCATCAAATATTTTTATAATATCGTCAGACTGCAAGTTTTTTTCATATACTTTTACATTATGCCTTAGCTTTCCTTTATCAGAAAAATCGGATGTTTTTACATCTGTTCCGAGTATTTTTTCAATCTCGTTTCTTACAAACGGAGGCAAAGTTGCGGTAATTACAGCCACTTTACCACCCAAAGTATGAATCATCTCAATTGCATAAATAATTGCAGCCAAAACATCAGGTGAATACATCTGTATCTCATCAATAATAAACTTTGAATATGACGCTACCGCAAGTTTGTATTCATAACCTGCATATTTCAATGCAAAGTCAAATATCTGATCAGGCGTACAAATTGTAATCGGAAGTGCAAGCTGTTTACTGCATTGTGCATACGCAAAATCATAATTTTTTCCGCTAATTATTGAATCTTCCAAATAATAGGATTTCATATCGGAGTGAACAAGTGCCACTCTTTCCTTGTAATCTTCTTGCGAATTATCTCCGCAAAGCTTTTTAATTCTTTCGTACATCGCATTGATAGCTGTTTTTAACGGCAAAACGAAAAAACATTTATTGTCCCCGCACCAAAGCAATCCCGCCTCGGTTTTGCCCATACCTGTAGGTGCGGTTACAATTAAATTGCTGTCGGTATTTTTAATGCAAAATTCTTGCAATTCATTGTAATGTATATTTCGGGTATTTTTCCAATTGTTTAAAGAATCAGTCAAAAAATCGTTGACCTTTTCGCAGTCAAGACCTGCACTTGCACTGTAATCACATTTATGTAAAAGACCTTTTAATAAAACAGCGTATTGTTTTTCTTCATCAGAAAGTTTGGTTTCAAATAAATCTTTGATTTTCTTAATATTTCTCTTCATTTTATTGTAAGAGTTTGTATCAAAGCCAAATTCAGCAAGAAATTTTTCTATAAGCTCACGGTTTTGATTAAACACTGTAACAGGAGAGTCTTTGTTATAGTGATGATAAAGCACAGCAAAATATACGCTTATAGGTTTTATACATTCTGATTTATCAATAAAAAAAGTCGAAAGTATACTGTGTGGAATTTCTTGTTCAGGTTGAAAATTTCCGCCTTTAGTAATTCTTTTTTGAAATTGAGAATTTGCCTTACCGTTATCATGTTTTAAACATGAAACAAGTAAATCAGCGTATAAATCATCAGATTTTATATAGCCGAGCTTATAGAGCAGTTTTGCCTGCTCTATAAGCTCATTTGAATGTTGTCCGATTGTTTTGTCGGGTTTTGCAAGTTTATCTTCTATATTCATTACAAATACCTCAAGCTAAAAACACTGAATATATACCGTTCTCGGTTTTGTCAAGCATTATGCCTTTACAACCGTTTTCAATATAGTTAAGTTGACAGAAAATAATAGGTATACGATTAAACACTCGTTTTCTCATACCGCCCTTTAACTGCACTGTTGTGTAATCCTTTGGCATTAAATATTTTGTACCGCCTGTGTATCCGCCTTCCGTTTTTGAAATTATATCCATATCGTCTTTATTAATTTCGAGATACTCGACAGGCATATAAACATCAAAATCGGCTTCTCCGTAATCGACATCGTCGTCAACATCAAAAAGCTCTGTTTCCGCACACTCAAGCACTTCTACAAAATCCTCTCCTCTGCCGATTGCAGTAAGATTTCCGATATTATCCATAATATCATTCATAGTATTTTCATCTGCAACTATATGAATGATAAGTTCAATGTCGCAGAGAAGTTCGTAATACTTAGGGCCTTTTGCAAGCGTTCTGAAATGGGAATACGGAATAGTATACTTTACCTTTTCGTACTCATCATACACAGCCTTTATATGCTTAATACGCTTATCAAATTCTTTTACTTCTTCGGCAGAAATATTTTCATCGGCTTTCATTTCTTTGAGCCGAGTTTTCATTTTATTAATGATTTTTTTATGCTTGTCGATTCTGCGTTTTGTACGCTTTAAAAAGCGGTATTCTTCAAGCAATTTTTCATTAATTACATTAATTGTAATGCCTTTTTCAAAGCTGTTTCCTTGAGCCTTTTGTGCAGTAGCCACAACCTGATATGCACTTGAAAGCATATCGGGATTTTTCATTTTTACAAGCAAATTTCTGTCATCATTAAGACTGTTAAGAAAACAATCGTCCTTATACATTTTTGTTTTTAGAGAACCGTACTTTCCCTGTACGCTTACTTGCATAGGATGATAAGATGTATAACCGCAAGCCTTATGAAGTGCTCCGATAACAGTTGAATACGGCGGTAAAGGAAATGTCATACGGTTTTGTACAGTTTCTTCTTTTTTGTAATTTGCACTGTTTTGTTTTATATGAAGTCTAATTGCTTTCATATTAATTCCGCCTTACTCCGAAAAATACTCTTTAACCTGACCTCTGAGATTTTCAAAAAATTCTGTCATACTTACAGGATTAAGTTCTCTTACAATTTCGTCCTCGTTTGAAAGCTCGCCGTTACGCATAAGTGCACAACTGTAACCTTGAGCAAGTTTTTCCTTAATCGGCTCTATAATAAGTCTTTTGCCTGAAACAGAAACAGCATTTTCAAAAATATGTGTTTTTCTCGGTGAAAGACCGCCTACCACAAAAATCGGCTCTGCGTTATCAAGATTTCCCTTAACAACAAGTGAAAGATTTTCTACTGCGTCAATAAGAGCAATTACTCTTTCACACTTTTCGGCGTTATCTGCCTCTGCACCAAAGTTTTCGTCCTTACCGATTTTTTCGAGGTCAATTGTAAGACTGTAAATTTTAGATGATTTGTCATATTCATACTGATAAGGCATAAGACCGCAATCCTTTGCATTGTTTTGAACATTTAAACCGTGTGCCATAGCATAATTGGTTGCAAGGTAAAGGTTATTGTGAAAACGGGCATCATTAATAAACGGCTCCGTAGCAACAGCGTCTGTAAGATAGAAAGAACTGTTACGGATGTATGTAACATCTTTTGTTGACATATATCCACCCTCAAGCGCACGGCATGTTGCGGCATTTACATCTTCATTAACAAGTTTCTGCATTGCTCCGTCGATTGATGTCTGTAAATCATCATAAAAACCCGACTGAACACAGATAGCGTTTTTAAGGCTCTCACGACTTCTTGTAGCATACTCTTTTCCGCCTCTGAATACCTTTTGTACACTTGAAATATTACCGAGGCTTTCGCCGTAGTTGCTTGTCATATTTGCGATTACAGTTAATGTTAATGCTTTATTTTTCATAATAAAATCTCCTTTATATTAGTTATTTTTTGAGCTTACTTCAATTAATGCGCTTGCAAAAGCAAACGCAAGATCTTTATTTTCTTCCGCATTTTCAAGAAATGTATAGAAAAATGAAAATTCCATTCCGACATAAGCAGACAAACTAAGTATAATCTCTTTTGCTCTGTCGTAATCATGTGCGCAAAGAGCACTGATTATTTTTTGCTTATATGAATTAATTTTATTACTGCTTTTCATTTCAATTAGTTTTTTGGAAGTTAAAAATCCACAACTTTTTGCTGACTTAATTTCATCCATAATATCATTTCCTTTCCAAGATACATTTATGTCTATTAGCATATCGGTTCTGCTTTTTATATAGCCTTTAACGGCATTATCATCAAAATAAAACTTAAGCATCATTAAAATTACATCGTCAAGCAACACATTGTTAAGGCAACGCATATAAACTTCTTTCTCAAGATTAAACCAATAATCATCATTGATTTTTTTGACAAAGTTTAATGATTTCCCCGATAATTCTCTTAACTTTTTTAATCTTTCAAGTCGTACAAAGAATGTTTCGTAATAAGCCTTATCCTGTGATTTTGATATAATTTCAACATCATAGCTTATATAATCCTTTGAATTTTGCAAAACAAGCATTAGTTTGTTTTTGTCGTCTTTATTGTCTGTACTGCTAAGTTGATTTGAAAAAGCATAGTTTGTTTGAGTTAAAGACTTAACAGAAAAATTGTTATTCACAAAATAAGTTTCTCTCATATCAGAATTTGAAAAAGCAAACGGTATAAAATCAAATTCTAAAATATCATTGCTCTCAAAACTTTCCTTTGAAAAACAAAAGCCGAGATTACTTGTTTTTCTGTCTTTGTCAACATTGTAGCCTCTAAGTCTGCAAGTGCTGTTATCTTCGGTAAAAATAAGTCGTTCATTGCAGTAATTCTTATAAAGGTTATTGCCGTTTTTAAAGATATTCTTTATAATTTCCGCCCTATTTTCTTCAATAGTTGAGATAAAAATATCTTTATTTGTTCCGTCGAATTTTGTTTTGCCAAGCAACCCTTTAAGAACTGTTTTGCTCTTAACAAGGTCGTTTACCAATTTAATTTGTTCTTCACTGAATTCTTGACTTTCGAGAATGTTTAAAATATTTTTGTGAGTCATATATTTTTCAAAATAGTTCTCTGCAAACTCAAGATATTTTTCTTCTGTTATATCTTCACTTTTGTAAATAATACCGTCAAAGCCGTGGATATAATTATCGGGCTTTTCTTCAACATCATAGAGGACTTTGTAATCAATTCCAAAGTAATCAAAATATTTACATAAACCGACAACGGCTGCTGCAAACCTCCAATCGGTAGGCTGCAGCAAAGTGTCATAATCAAAGTAATCAATCTTTGTTTTCATTAATTCGGTTCACCTCCCTCCGATAAAAGCTCGGCAAAGCCAAATCCTGCGGATTTTCGTGAACCTATACCGCTTTTCAGCAGATAATTAATAACCGATTTATCGGCATTAATACTAAAACTGCCTAAACTGCATTCAATGTAGTTTTTGTAGTGATAAACCACTGTTTTTTTTGCGTTTAACGGTTTAATTTCAAAGTTTGAAATTAACTTCTCGTCAAAACCGCTTTCAACAAGCTGCTCTTTAATTACCTGTTTTGCAATCTCCGTAAAATCCGGATTAGCAACCGAAATATACTTATCCGAATTATTCTCGGCTTTATGTAATCTGATACACAAAGGGCTAAGCATTTTCACAACAGCGGATGATGAAGTAACATTTTTTTCCGGCACAAGATTAACACTGACAAGTTTCATTTCGTTGCCGAGCGGAGCGGGAATCGGCTTGTCCTTTTGCTTTATAAAAGCAGACATAAAAATACATCCCGTATTATAGTCAGCTGTTGAAAAAGTAATGTTTAGTTGATTTTTCCCGAGTTGAATTTCCGTTTTAGAAAACTTCGGCATAGGCAGATTCACCGCAAAAGTAAAATTTCTGCGTTCCGGTGTAAAATAATATTTTTCATAATATTTTCCCACGGCAATATCTGACAGTGACCGTTTAAAAAACGAAAGCATAATTCGTCGATAATCAATCGGCAGCTTATTGTTTTGCAAATGAAATCGCAATAAGATTTTCATATTTACCTCCATTTATTATTTTAATAGTATTAGATTTTGTTATTAGAGTTATGATATTTCACAACTCTAATTACAGTATAGCGTTCACAATTTTGTTTGTCAATACCTAATATATATTTTCTAAGAAAATTTTTTATAAATAAGCTTATAAATACATTTATTTTTATAAATTTAGTACATTTGATATTTACAATTAATTATGATATAATTTAATAAATCTTTCCAAAATGGATTTTAAATAATATTTATTTACACCACTTTTTTAATCTATCCAAATTGGATTTTGTCTTTACCATACTCTTTTGTCAAGGTGAACCCGTGGTATTTCTCGTTTTTTCCTCAAAAATCCGAACTTCACTTTGGCAATTTAGGTTTGTTATAATTAAATTATACAGTACCGGCTGGGTAATAAACAGGACTTTGCTATGATGTTTGCTGATTTTTCAATAATATTTTTTTGGTGTATTTAACGATTATAAAAGTTTGGTCAACCTTAAGGCTTGACCTAAATTTTGAAATTTTTACAAAAACAAAAGCGCAATAACCGCAGTTACCGCACTTTTGTTTAGAAAATATAAATTAGAAAAATTTTTAAACCAACATAACTTACTTTTATTAATCGTCAAAATTAGGAGTTTGAATTGCATCATAGCCGGTTTCGCCTGTACGGATTTTCACCGCCTGCTTTAAGTAGTAAGTAAAGATCTTACCGTCACCCGGATTGCCTGTAAACGCAGTCTTTTTAATAGCTTCTATGGTTTTTGCTTCCCATTCTTCTGATGAAACAACTATTTCAAACTTGATTTTAGGCAATACCTGCACATCTACTTTTTGACCTCTTACATATTCGGACATACCTCTTTGAATACCGCAGCCTACAACCTGATAGGCTGTGATTCCGTTTACGCCTATATCCATTAACGCTTTTTTTACATCGAGGAACATTTCCTCTCTTACAACAGCTTCTATTTTAATAAGCTGAACTTCGTTATTGTTATCCATATGTTAATCCTCCGTTAGTTATCAAGACCGTTAAATGACGGGTAAGCAGATTCACCGTGCTGTGTAATATCAAGTCCGAGCATTTCGTCACGCTTGCTTACTCTGATTTTACCTGTAAGAATTCTTGTTAAGCCGTAACAGATAAGTGTACCTGCAACTGCAATTACAAGTGTAATTACAATGCCTAAAGCCTGTGCGCCGAACTGAGCAAACTCACCGTAGATAAGTCCGTTGCCTGCGTCTGCGTTAATAGCTGTGCTTGAGAACACACCTGTAAGAAGTCCGCCCCAGATACCGCCTGTACCGTGACAGCTGAATGCGTCGAGTGCGTCGTCAAAGCCGAATTTCTTTTTACCGAATGAAATCATAAGGTAGCAAACAGGGCTTGTTGTAAGACCTATAATTACTGCCGCCCAAATCGGAACAAAACCTGCGCCCGGAGTAATGCCTACAAGACCTGCAACCATACCTGTGCTTGCACCGATAAGTGTAGGCTTTTTGTTTTTAATTACATCGCAAAGCATCCAAGAAAGGATTGCGGCTGCCGCAGAAACGGCTGTTGTCATAAATGCGTGTGCAGAAAGTCCGTTTGCCTCAAGTGCAGAACCTGCATTAAAGCCGAACCAACCGAACATAAGAAGTGAAGCACCTAAAACTACTGTAGGAATATTGTGGATTCTGTAGTTAGCGTGTTCGTAATCGTGGCGTTTGCCGAGGATAATGCAAAGGACAAGAGCTGATACACCCGAACTGATGTGAACAACATCACCGCCGGCAAAATCAAGAGCACCGATACCGTCAAGACCGAGAAGTCCGCCGTCTGCCCATACCATATGAGCAAGAGGATAATAAACAATTAAAGACCAAAGAATGATAAATACGAAAAGTGATTTAAACTTCATTCTGCCTGCAACAGCACCTGTAATAAGAGCAGGAGTAATAATTGCAAACATCATCTGAAATCCGCAGAATACCATATTAGGAATAGCCGCACCGTCTATGTAACCATCGGTAAGAGATACGCCCTCAAGTCCTATCCAACTAAGGTCGCCTATAATGCCGTTTGAGCTTGGTGCGAACGAAAGTGAGTAACCGAAAAGCACCCACATTACAATGCCTGTACCGATGATGAAAATTGAAGTCATCATTGTGTTTACTACATTCTTTTTACGAACAAGTCCGCCGTAAAACATTGCAAGGCCGGGAGTCATAAGGAACACCAAAGCCGAGCAGATAAGCATAAAAGCTATATTTCCTGCATCCATTTTAAAACCTCCACATAAACCGACTGAATAAAAACAAGGTTCACCGTATCTTTGAAATTTGCAGGAAAATAAATTTAAATTGCAAATTCTTCAAAGATAAAGTGAACCTCTTTGTTCTTGATTATTCATTTTCAAATTAAATTACAATAAGAAGTTTTCCGGAAACTTTACTTTACAACTTGAATTATAGCGTTATTTTTACCCTTTGTCAATAGATTTTTGCAAAAAAATCAGCTGAAATTTAAAATTTTCTTATCATAGCCAAATTCAAGCACAAAGTATATTGATATTCAATTTTGCAAGAAATTTTATAAAACTTTCATAATGCCCATAAAAATCAGGATAACGCTTATACAAAAATTGATAAATTCATAGACTCTAACTTTTTGGAGGTCGGCTCATTTTCAAGCTCACTCGGAACATTGCATTTTTATAGACTGCTTTATATTAAAATTCCGTTGCAATGGTCTATTTCGTGCTGAATTATCTGTGCCGTAAAATTTGTGAAAGTGCGTGTAACCGTTTTGAATTTATCGTTGGCATATTTTACGGTTACAGTTTTATAACGCTTTGTTTTGCGCTCCCCGTCAAGCGACAGACAGCCCTCTTCGGTTTCGTATTCACCGTAAGCCTTAACGATTTCAGGATTAAACATAAGAATATACTTTCCGTTATCGCTTATTGCAATAATTCTTTTTGAAACGCCAATCATATTTGCGGCCATACCTACACAGCCCTCAAAATTTGCTTTTAAAGTATCAAGCAAATCAACGGCTATAGGCATATCCGACATATTTGCTTCAACCGATTTTCTCTGTAAAAACATCGGATCTCTTACTACTTCTCTTACCATATTTATCCCTCGCTTAGTTTTTTCTGATTATAGCATATCGGGGATAATTTAACAACATAAAAAGAGTCAAATATAGAAACATCTCAATACACAATAAAGACGCACTCCGAAATCGAGTGCATCTTTAGCAATTCTAAAACACTTATTCAAACTTTTTTATTAAACCGTAATCTTTAAAATCATAATTTTACAAATGCAATTCCACACGCATTTGTGCCTATGTGACTGCCTATAACCGCACCGACTTTTACAGTTTCAACGCTATGCACATTCAGCAGCAGCCTTTTTATGTCGCTTGTCAAATCATTTGCAAGGCTTTCGTTGTCGGAGTACATTACATATACAGGGAAATGAGGATTAAGCTCTTCCCTTTCAAGCCTTTCGGCAAGGCTTTTTATGCCACGCTTAATGTTAAAACTTTTTGCAAGCAGCTCGACATTGCCGCCGCTGAGTCTTATTACAGGCTTTATACGGGCAACAGTCGCAAGCATTGCTTTTGTCTGACTTACTCTGCCGCCGTTATGCAAATATTCAAGGGTATCGAGGCAGGCAAGCAACGATATTTTCGTTTTTATGTGCTCGATTTCTTCATAAATTTCTTTTGAGTTTTTCCCTTGTCTGCGCAGTTTTACCGCATATTCAACAAGCAGTTTTTGACCTGCCGAAGCGGTCAGTGAATCAATAACATACACATTTTTGCAGCCGATCATATCGCAGGCAATTTGTGCGGTATTTGCCGTTCCGCTGATTTTTGACGACATAAAAATTGCCACACCTCCGTCTTTGCTATGTTCGGCAGCCTCAAATTCTTCTGCTATATCATGCAGTGACGGTTGTGAAGTTTTGACGGTTTCCGTTGTGTTTTTTAGTTTATCGAAAAACTCATCTTTTGAAATAGTAACATTATCCTTGTACTCCTCATCGCCGAAATTTACGGAAAGAGGAATACAATCAATCATTAATTCTTTCAGTTCGTTCGGTTCAAAATCCGATGCAGAATCTGTTATTATCTTTACCATTAAAGCACCTCTGAAAAGATTTACATTAACAGTATAACCAATCTGCATTTAAAAAATCGGCACAGAGCGTACCGATTTTAAAATTAATGTGTATTTACATATTCAATAAATTCAGGAGTTTTTGACCAATACTTTATACCCCAATTTTCAAAATTCCACTCTTCCATATAATCATTACATTCGTAGTCTATGTAATAAAGGGCTTCGTTTTGCACTACAAAGTTTGTCGGGAAATAATCTATATTCGTGTTATTTGCGTAAAGCAGTTTGCACATTGCTTTTACCTGCTCCGCATATTCTGACTTTACTCTGTCTTCCTTTACCATATCAAATATTGTGTCGCCCTCTATGTACTCCTTTAATATCCGTTCGTTTTCAATATCTATGTCGAGCATTTTCGGCATAGTTATTCCGATTTTTTTAAGGCGGTTATAATCATTTAATTCGGATTGAATTTTGTCGCCAAACTGATAATAACTGCACGGCTCGTGATGAATCTGCTTTAAAACATACTGATTTGTACCGTCGGATGCAAGGTAAGAATAACCGCCCTTGCCTTTGCCGAGCAATTTTATTACGGAGTAATTTTTACCGTTTACCGAAAGTTCTGTAGGAATTGCATTTGACATATAATCGCCTCATATACTTCATAAGTTATAGAATAAATATATCATATTGCAGATATTTAAATCAATAACTTAAACCGAATTTTATAATTATTTGACAAAGTGTTCTGTCAAAACATAATTTATTACAGTTTTTAATAAAAACTCAAAAATCACCGCAAAGCAAAAAACTTTACGGTGATTTTTTTGCGCAGAGAAACGCGTATATTATGTTAATTTCAAAACTTTCAGGCTCTTGCCTTAAGGGCAACACGCTTAATTTTTCCGCTTACAGTCTTTGGCATTTCATCGGTAAATTCAATGTACTGAATCCACTTATATGATGCAAGACGCTTGTTTGAAAATCCTTTAATTTCATTTACAAGATTTTTGTCTGCTTCGCAGCCGTCAACGGTTTTAATAATTGCCTTGATTGCCTGTCCACGGCTATCATCGGGAACACCGATTACCGCACACTCAAGCACGGCGGGGTGTTTCATAAGCACATTTTCAATTTCAAACGGGCCTACTCTGTATCCTCTTGTTTTTATAAGGTCATCGGCTCTGCCGACATACCAAAAATAGCCGTCCTCGTCCATATATGCGGTATCGTTTGTGTGGTACATTCCGTTTCTCCACGCATATTGGTACATCTGCTCGTCACCTATGTAGCCTGTAAATATACCGTACTGCTTTCTGTCTTTTGGCGGAACAACTACTATTTCACCTGTTTCACCCTGCTTTACTTCATCGCCGTTGCTGTCAACAAGTTTTATATTATACATAGGGCTTGGTTTTCCGATTGAACCCGTTTTGCCGTGAGTACCGTTGAGATTTGCAATAAGCAATGTGGTTTCACTCTGACCGTAACCCTCCATCGGATGAAGTCCTGTTTGTTGATATACAGCCTCGGCAACAATCGGATTAAGCGCCTCACCTGCAGTTGTCAAGTATTCGAGTGAACTCAAATCATACTTCTGCATACCTTTTTTCACAAAATATCTGTAAGCGGTCGGAGGTGCGCAGAATGATGTAACCTTAAATTTTTCAATTACTTTCAAAATTTTTGACGGAGAAAATTTATCGAAATCAAAAGCCATAACCGCACAACCACAAAGCCACTGACCGTAGATTTTTCCGTATGACGCCTTTGCCCAGCCTGTTTCGGCAATTGAAAAATGCAGTCCGCCCTCTTTTACATTCTGCCAATATTTTGCGGAAATTATATGGCACAAAGAATAAATATGATTATGCACAACCGCCTTCGGATAGCCTGTTGTGCCCGATGTAAAGTAGATAAGCATTGGCTCGTCAGCTTTGGTTTCTACCCGTTCAAGCTCGTCGCTTGCATCTTCAATTTCTTTTGTAATATTTACCGTACCGTCAAAATCTTCTCTCGCAACAAATACGGTTTTTAATGAATTTTCTCGGTTTGCCGCTGTTAGCAGATGTTCAATCGTTTCGCTGTCAGGAGTACATACAGCCATTTTAATATTTGCAACATTTACTCTGTAGCTTATGTCCTCGGCAGTAAGCATATTTGTAGCGGGAATTGCAACAACTCCGAGTTTGTGCAGAGCCGTAACAATGTACCAATATTCATAGTTGCGCTTGAGCATCAGCAAAACTCTGTCGCCCTTTTTTATACCGTATTTCAAGAAAACATTTGCGGCTTTATTGCTTAGTCTGCTTAAGTCGGCAAAAGTAAAAATTCGTTCTTCACCCTCGGGATTTGTCCACACAAGTGCAATATCATTCGGTGCTTTCTCTGCCATTTTATCAAGCACATCGTATCCGAAATTATAATTATCCTCAAATTTTAATTTAAAACTTTTCAGCGTATTATCACTATTAAATTCTTCATTGCAAAACTGTTTGTACAACTGCATACTATCTCGCCTTTCAGAATAAAACTAAATTTATTACAAATAAAATAATAGCAAAAATAGACTGATTAGTCAATAAATAAAGCTATTCTTATTTTATTAATAAATCAATCAGTTATGCAAAACTTGCATAACCGATTGAATATAATTATATAACCGCCGAATATTACCGCTATTGCAAAAGCAAGGTATTTTTGGTATATTTAGAGTATATAAAACAAATAAAATTTTACAGGGTGTGATTAATATGAAAAAATTTACTCTCGAAGAAATAGCCGCTGCCTGCGGCGGTAAATATGTCGGCGACGAAAACTTAAAATCAACCGCAATTTCTTCGGTTGAGCGTGACAGCAGATGCATTAAGGAAAATTCTCTTTTCCTTGCCATTAAAGGAGAGCGTGTTGACGGACACGATTTTATTGAAAAATGCTATGCTGACGGCGCTGTCTGCGCTGTTTGCGAAAAAGCGCCGCAGAACCCGACAAAGCCGTATATTCTTGTTGACTCAACACTTGAGGCGGTTAAAAAAATCGGTATGGCCTACCGCAAAAAATTTGATATTCCTGTAGTAGGCGTATCCGGCAGTGTAGGCAAAACTTCTACAAAAGAGATGCTCTATGCCGTACTTTCTCAAAAATACAAAACTCACAAAACACAAGGCAACCTAAATAACGAACTCGGCGTACCGCTCACTCTCCTTGCAATGCCCGAAGATACCGAGGCTGCTGTAATAGAAATGGGTATTTCCGACTTTGGCGAAATGAGCCGACTTGCGCAGATGGTACAGCCGACTGTATGCGTACTTACAATTATCGGCTGTTGTCACCTTGAAAACCTCGGCGACCGCAACGGCGTTTTAAAGGCAAAAACCGAAATGTTTAAATTTGCAAGCGAAAATGCGGAATTTGTACTCAACGGCGACGACGATAAACTTTCTACAGTAACGGAAGTAAACGGCAAAAAGCCAATCTTCTTCGGTCTTAACCGCAAAAATGACTATTACGCAGAAAATATTCAAAACAATGCAGACGGCGGAGTGCTTGCCGACCTTTGTTTCGGCGACACAAAACTTTCCGTAAAAATTCCTGCAATCGGCAGTTATATGGTTTCAAACGCACTTGCAGCCGTGGCAGTAGGCAAACTTTGCGGACTTAATGACGAACAACTTATAAAAGGTGTTGAGGCTTATAAAACCGTAGGCAGCCGTGCAAATGTTATCAATACCGAAGATTACAAAATCATTGATGACTGCTACAACGCAAACCCGACCTCCGTTATGGCAAGTATTGACACACTTGTAAATTTCAGCGGCAGAACCGTTGCAATTCTCGGCGATATGAAAGAACTCGGCACAAACGAACTTGAAATGCACCGCAAAACAGGCGAACACGCAAAAGAAAAAGGCGTTGACCTTGTAATTGCAGTCGGCCCGCTTGCCAAAGCACTTGCCGAGGGCAGCGGCGGAAAGTGGTATGCAGACATAGACTCTCTCCTACCCGACCTAAAAAGCCTGCTCAAAAAAGGTGATACAGTTTTGGTAAAAGCCTCACACTCAATGCAGTTTGAAAGAATCGTTGCATTTTTGAAAGGTTGAAAATAGGCAATCATTTTGTATATATAGATTTAGGTCAAACCTTTAAAAATGTTGACCTTACTTTTATAATTGTTAAAAAGCGCTTAGCTAATTCTCAATTTACCCCAACTTTCGATAAAACCTAAAATTCACTGACAAAAAACGGTCATTCGCAAACTTTATGCGAATGACCGTAATTTTGTTTATGCTTTATTTAATGAAATGATACGCTGTAATTCTGTTACATCGCTTATATCAATTTTGCCGTTTCCGTCAACATCTGCAAGCTTTAACTGTGTATCGGTGAAATCAGCGTTTTTAGATACATACATCTGAAGTTCTGTAATATCAAGAATATCTACAGCACCGTTCATATTAATATCACCGTGCTCGTAGTTGTTTCCGTTATCAAGCGGCTTGTCCCTAAGATATTTACAATAATCAAGAGCTACCCAACCCTTTACATTTTTATAAGTTGTATAACCCCATGTGTAACCGCCGGACTGTTTTACATCTGTAACATAAAGCTCTGTACCGTTTTTAATCTGATAAACAGTTTTTGATGAAGTTGTTGCGCTCTCTCTCATATTAAGATAATCGCTTACTTCAACCTCGTAAACACCTGTTTTGTATGTAATGGTATCGTTACCGTTATCATCATTGTTATTGTTGTTCTTACCAAAGTCGCCAAGGTAAATAAAGCCTTGGAAATTCCAACCTGATTCACCCATTGCAGGGTCATTAACATCTGCATATGTAAGATAGAAGTTTTTCCAACCCCACGCAGAGTTTGAAAATGTAACAGTACCGTTCTCTACCTTTTCAACAACGGCAACATGACCGCCTGTTTCGCCGTTTCTGTAATATTCCCAACAAGCAACAGCGCCGACTTTCGGAGTCTGACCTCTGCTGTAGCCGTCGTTGTAGTCATACCACTCGTAAGCGTCATAGTGACAAAGTCCGGGATCTCTGCCAAGAATTTCGTATGCTCTGCCGTAAGCATAAGCTGTGCAGTTTGGCATACCATAGCCATATTGGTAATAAATATTTTTATTGCTGTAATAATAATCATTGCTGTATGACGGTGCATCAAGTCTTGGTGTAAAAGACGATGACGCATTAGCAATCATTGAATACGAAAATACTGTGGTAAAAAGTAATGCACAAACTAAGAACATTGCCGGAATTCTTTTGAGTTTTTTAAAAAACAATTTAAATCTTCCTTTCTGTCAATTATGTTTACATTTCTGTTTATCAAAGAATATTTTACCACAAAGCTCCGCAAAAGGCAATATTTTTTTAATAATGTTGTAATTATTTGTAATCTTTGTAAAAGTCATTAAAGCAGGCTCTTGATATTTTGGCAGTATTGATATATAATAAAAATCGATAGTAGCATAAAACAAAATGCTGACAAATGGTCGAGAAACCGAAAAAAGCGTCTGTTTTACTTATATTTTTAGCTTTTGTGCAATCGGAAGTGTTAATATGAAGGTTAATGTCGGTGACAGAGTTGAAATGAAAAAACCGCACCCGTGCGGTTGCAAGGAATTTGAAATATTAAGGATTGGAATGGATTTTAAGATCCGTTGTACAAACTGCGGCAGAGAAGTTATGGTGCCGCGAAATAAAATCGAAAAGAATATTAAAAAAATTTTAACCGATAAGGAAAAATAATATGTTTGAAAAAATAGAAATTTTTGATAAAAGATACTCCGAACTTTCGCAAAGACTTTACGAACCGTCTGTTGCGGCAGATCCGGAGCAATATCAGAAAACAATGAAAGAGCTTAAGTCTATTGAAGAAATAGTGCTTACTTACCGAGAGTACAAACAGGCGGTAAAATCTCAAGACGAAAGCATTGAAATTCTTGAAGAGAGCGGCGACAGCGACTTAAAGGAACTTGCACAGCTTGAACTTGACGAGGCAAAACAGAACATAGAGGAACTTTCGGAAAAGCTTAAGATTTTGCTTTTGCCGAAAGACCCAAATGATGAACGAAATGTTATTGTGGAAATTCGTGGCGGAGCAGGCGGCGAAGAGTCGGCACTGTTCAGTGCGGTGCTTTTCAGAATGTACAGTATGTATGCCGAGAAAAAGGGTTATAAAGTAGAAATAGTAAACGCAAACGAAACCGAGCTCGGCGGCTATAAAGAAATTTCTTTTATGATTGAGGGCGAGGGTGCTTACTCACGCTTTAAATACGAAAGCGGTGTACACCGTGTTCAGCGTGTGCCCGAAACCGAAAGTCAGGGCAGAGTGCATACTTCTACCACAACCGTTGCCGTTCTTCCCGAGGCGGAAGATGTGGAGCTTGAAATTGACCCTAAAGATTTGAAAATAGATACTTTCCGTTCAAGCGGCGCAGGCGGTCAGCATATCAACAAAACAAGTTCGGCTATCCGTATTACTCATTTGCCGACAGGTACGGTTGTTGAGTGTCAGGACGAAAGAAGTCAGTACAAAAACAAAGATAAAGCGCTCAAGGTGCTCAAGAGCCGACTTTTAAAAGAAAAGCAGGATAAGCAGGCGAGTGAAATTGCCGCTAACCGTAAGTCACAGGTCGGCACGGGCGACAGAAGTGAAAGAATTAGAACCTACAACTATCCGCAGGGCAGACTGACCGACCACAGAATCGGACTTACGCTTTACAAACTTGAGGATATATTAAACGGAAATCTTGATGAAGTTATAGACGCTCTTGTTACCGCAGACAGAGCAGAAAAACTCAAAGAAAGTATGGAAAATTCATAAGCAAGGTGACAATATGCAAACATTATTGCTCGACAGTACACAGGAAAATATAAATAAAGCAGGAGAAATCCTAAGAAACGGCGGACTTGTAGGTATGCCGACCGAAACCGTTTACGGACTTGCGGCAGACGCTTTGAACGGTAAAGCCGTTGCCAAAATTTTTAAGGCAAAAGGCAGACCGATGGATAATCCGCTGATTGTTCATATTGCGGAGTTTGGGGATATTGAAAAATTCGGTCTTGTCGCCGAAATTCCCCAAAAGGCAAAAATTCTTGCCAAAAAATTTATGCCGGGCCCTCTTACAATTATAATGAAAAAATCGGATATTATTCCTGACGAAGTGTCGGCAGGTCTTGAAACCGTTGCAATTCGCTGTCCGTCACACCCTGTTGCAAGAGCGCTCATTAAGGCGGCAAATACACCGCTCGCTGCGCCGTCCGCAAACATTTCGGGTTCTCCGAGTCCTACAACCGCAACCCATGTTATGAATGATATGAACGGTAAGATTGAGGCAATTATTGACGGCGGTGCAAGTGAAGTCGGCGTTGAAAGTACGGTTATCACTCTTGCCGGCGAAGTTCCTTGCCTGTTAAGGCCGGGCGGAATCACCCTTGAACAATTGAGAGATACAATCGGAGAAGTCGAACTTAACAAGGCGGTACTCGACAAACTTGACCCTAATCAAAAGGCGGCAAGCCCGGGTATGAAGTATAAGCATTATTCGCCGAAAGCGAGAGTTATACTTCTTAAAGGCACAGACGAAGAATATATTAATTATGTGAACAGCAAGGATGACGGCAAAACCGCCGCACTTTGTTGTGATGAAGATATTGCGCAGCTTAAGGTAAAAACATTTTCGCTCGGCAAAAGGCACGACTATGCACAGCAGGCGCACAGACTTTTTGATATGCTGAGAGAGGTTGACGAGGTCGGCGGAATTGACACCGCTTACTCAAGACTTCCGTCCTGCGATGGCGTAGGTATGGCACTTTACAACAGACTTATAAGGGCCGCAGGCTATGAGGTGATAGACCTTGAAAAAATATAAAATATTGGGGCTTACAGGTCAGACGGGCGCAGGCAAAAGCACTGTATCAAAAGTTTTTGCAAAAAACGGCACAGCGGTAATAAATGCCGATGAGCTTGTTGCGGAACTTTATATGCCCGACTCGGTATGTCTTAAGATACTTTCGGCTGAATTTGGCAGTGACATTATTTTGCCGAACAAAAATCTTGACCGAAAGAAGCTTGCTCAAAGGGCATTTGCAACAAAAGAAAAAACCGCCGTTCTCGGCAAACTTATCCACCCGTTTGTACTTTCACTTTTCCTTGAAAAGGCGGAAAAACTTGTCAACAGCGATAAAAAATTCATTGTATTTGATGCACCGCAGCTTTTTGAGAGTAAAGCAAATGTAATTTGCGATTATATCATAAGCGTTACGGCTGATGAAAACATACGCAAACAGCGCATAATGCAGCGTGACGGAATTTCGGAAGAAATGGCGGAAAGTCGTATAAACGCTCAACTTTCCGAAAACTATTTTAAAGAGAATTCTGACTTTATTCTTGAAAACAACGGCACAAAGCAAGAACTTATCGACAAAGCCGAGGGGCTATTCGGATACATACGGCAGGTGATTTAATGGCGGCAAATCCCCGATACAAAAAGAAACCCAAAAAGAAGGGAAAAAATTTTATTGTTGGCGGCTGCATAGTTTTAACGGCGGTCTTGCTTGCACTGTTTGTATTTAATTACTATGACAACGCAAAAAAGCAACTGCTCGAACTCAGCTATCCGAGAGATTACAGCCAATATGTTCAAAAAGCCGCAAAAGATTACGAACTCGACGAATCACTCATATATGCCGTTATCCGTACGGAAAGCGGCTTTAATGCAGATGCACAGTCGGATGCGGGTGCTTGCGGAATTATGCAGGTTATGCCGAGTTCGTTTGAATGGCTGCAGCAGGTAAGAGATTGTGAGGGTAAATATACGGAAGAAGATTTATATAACCCCGAAATCTGTATAGATTACGGCTCTTATCTTTTAAAATATTTTCTTGATTTTTACGGAACAGAAACATCGGCTATTGCAGCGTACAACGCAGGTTTTGTGGTGTCTGACTGGCTTGATAATCCCGATTACAGCACAGACGGCGTAACGCTTACAGATATACCGTATCCCGAAACAAAGGAATATGTTGAACGGGTAACGGACGCAAAAGCAAAGTATATTGAGTTATATTATTCATAAAATAATATGGTACATCTGATGAAAGGAAGATAATTATGGCAGACGAAAAAAGTAAGGCAACTCTTCTTAAAGAAGAAATTTTTATGAAAGGCAGCAAGGGCGCAGCAACTCTCAATGCCGAAGAGATTAAAAAAGCAGACGATTTCTGCGTAGGCTATAAAAAGTTTTTAGACCATTCTCCCGTTGAGCGTGAGGCTGTAAGCTACACACTTGAACTTGCGAAAAAAGCAGGCTTTACAGAATACGATGAAAATGCGTCATATAACGCAGGCGATAAGGTTTATTATGTAAACCGTGACAAAGCAATCGCACTTGCTGTTATCGGCAAAAACGGTGTAAAGAACGGTGCAAGACTTGCAATCGCTCACATTGACTCACCACGAATTGATTTAAAGCCGAATCCACTTTATGAGGACACAAACCTCGCACTTTTTAAAACACATTACTACGGCGGTCTTAAAAAATATCAGTGGACAGCACTTCCCCTCTCACTCCACGGCACAGTTGTAAAACTTGACGGCACAAAGGTAAACATTACTTGGGGTGACGATGAAAACGAATCTTGTTTCTGCGTTACTGATTTGCTCCCACACCTTGCTAAAGACCAGGTTTCAAAGCCGCTTGCAAAGGTGTTTACAGGTGAAGACCTCAATGTTCTTGTCGGCTCTCGTCCGTACGAAGACGGCAATGACGAAAAAGACCTTGTAAAACTCAATGTAATGTCAATTCTCAATAAGAAATACGGCATAGTTGAGGGGGATTTCCTTTCGGCAGAACTTTGTCTTATTCCGTCATTCAAAGCAAGAGATATCGGCTTTGACGCAAGTATGATCGGCGGTTACGGTCACGATGATAAGGTTTGCGCTTACCCTGCAGTAATGGCTTCGCTTGATGTTGAAACTCCGGAGCAGACCTGCGTTACTTATCTTACAGATAAAGAAGAAACAGGCAGCGACGGCAATACAGGTATGCAGAGCGACTTTTTGCGTTACTTTATATATGACCTTGCAAAGCAGGACGGAATTGACGGCTACAAAGCGCTGTCTAAGAGCACCTGTCTTTCGGCAGATGTAAGCGCAGCTTATGACCCAACCTATGCAGCGGCTTACGAGGCAAAGAATTCTTGCTATATTAACGAGGGTGTTGTTATTTCAAAATATACAGGTCACGGCGGAAAGTACGATACTTCGGACGCATCTGCCGAGTATATGGGCAAGGTAAGAGCTTTGCTTGAGAAAAACAATGTAATGTGGCAGGTAGGCGAGCTCGGCAAGGTTGATATGGGCGGCGGCGGAACAATCGCAAAATATGTTGCCAATATGAATGTTGATGTAGTTGACCTCGGTGTGCCTGTACTTTGTATGCACGCACCGTTTGAAATCGTATCAAAAATTGATGTATATATGGCTTACAGAGCATTTTTTGCATTTTTTGATGATAAAATTTAAAAAATTTTAAAAAACACTTGCTTTTTATAAAAGAATGTGGTAATATACTACTTGCGGTTAATAATTAACCGCATATGCGCTGGTAGCTCAGCTGGATAGAGTGTCTGACTACGAATCAGAAGGTCGGGAGTTCGAGTCTCTTCCAGCGCGCCAATAACACACCTTGATTTACAGGGTGTGTTATTTTTTTTGAAATATCTGCGATGAGATTTACTAAGCACTGTAATTGTTAAATTTTTCGTTAAGTCCGAAATACAATAAGCTTGTGTCTGCAAAAACTTTATTTTCACTATTTGTACCTTTCTGTAAATCCTGTTGAATTTCTTTATCGTAAAGTATGCTTCCGTAATTATCTATAACTGAATTATTATCAAATTCAACACAGAACTTATTATTTTGTTTATCTCTATATATAAGTGTGGTTTTTACAGATGACCAAGAGTTATTTCCATAGGAATCAAAAGTAAATGAATCATTATATTTTTCTGTCAAATATTTTTCAACAGTATCAGTGACTGTTGACATAAATCTGTTGACACGAATTTTTAATTACGATAATATAGTTAGTGTAAAGAAACGGCTTTAGCTGTTTATCTTTTAAGACAAATTATTTTTATAACCGCCTTGTAATCGCAACTACAAGGCGGTTATTTTTTACAATTTCAGATTTAAGGTAAATAACAATTCACTAAAAAAGTTTTTATCAAAACTTGGCACAAATTGTGGTTTAAGGCGAGTAATTTATAATTTAGGTCAAGCCTTTGATTAAAAAAGGTTGTCCATATTTTTAATGCGAATAATTAAGAATGACTTTTTAAAAATTTTTTGTAACTTTTACATAAATTTTACTTGAAATATTTAAGATTTAACAATATAATAAGAATAATAAGGAGTGATATAATGACTTCAACAATTGATGTAAAAAAGAAACAAGATTTAAAAAAATGGCTTGAAATGCCTTACAATAACAGAGAGCTAAGCTGGCTCGATTTTAACGCCCGTGTACTTGAAGAGGCTTTTGAAAAGGAAAATCCTATAATGGAAAGGTGTAACTTCCTTTCTATTACAGCGTCTAACCTTGACGAATTTTTTATGGTTCGTGTTGCAGGCGTACTTGATAATATTCATCGTGGCACAAATAAGCCCGACCCGTCGGGACTTACCCCTAAAATGCAGATGAAAAAAATCAGTGAAAAAGTACATGCCTTTGCCGAAAAGCAGTACAACTGCTACAATCGTTCCATTATTCCGTCACTGAGAGCAAACGGTATTAACTTTGTTAAGGCAGATGAAATGACCGACGAGCAAAAAGCATTTGCAGACGATTATTTTCAGAGAGTGGTCTTCCCTGTTCTCACACCGATGGCGGTTGACACAAGCCGACCTTTCCCATTGCTTGCAAACAAAAGTCTTAACATTGCAGTTCTGCTTACAAATGCAGAGGGAGAAGAATTTTATGCGCTTGTACAAGTGCCGTCAATCCTTCCGAGATTTTTGGAACTTCCCGCAAAAGGCAAGCGTGACTTTATAACCCTTGAAAGAATTATTACTATTCACCTCGGCGAACTGTTTGAGCTTTATAACATCAAACAGTCGGCAGCTTTCAGAATCACAAGGGACTCTGACCTTGACATTGACGAGGACACGGAAGACCTTATGGAGGAAATTAAAAAATCCATTAAAAAGCGTCAGCGCGGTGTGCCTGTAAGACTTGAGTTTTCTAAAAAATGCCACAAGTCAATCCGCAAATTCCTTGTAGATGCATTGCATGTAACCGAGGACGAAATTTATGTACAGCACGGTCCGCTTGACCTTACTTTCCTTTCTAAATTTGCAAGAATAAAGGGCTGCGAAAAGCTCTGTTTCGAGCCTATTACACCTGTAAATCCGCCTGCCGAGTTTTACGATTGCGATGATATTTTTGAGGCTATCCGTGAAAAAGACAGACTTGTTCATCATCCGTATGAGAGTTTTGATGTGGTGGTTGACTTTGTCAAAAAAGCCGCAAAAGACCCGAATGTACTTGCAATCAAGCAGACTTTATACCGTGTAAGCGGTAACTCTCCTATCGTTGCGGCACTTATTAAAGCCGCCGAAAACGGCAAACAGGTTACTGTACTTGTAGAACTTAAGGCTCGTTTTGACGAAGAAAATAACATTCAGTGGGCAACCAAGCTTGAAAAAGCAGGCTGTCATGTAATTTACGGTCTTACAGGTCTTAAAACCCACTGTAAAATCTGTCTTGTTGTCAGAAAAGACAAGGACGGAATCCGCCGTTATCTGCATATGGGTACAGGTAACTACAACGACAGCACCGCAAGGTTCTACACAGACATCGGTATGTTTACCTGCCGTGAAGAATACGGCCTTGACGCATCATCATTATTCAACACACTTACAGGCTATTCTTTACCGCCCGAATACAATAAATTTATTGTTGCTCCTCAAGGTATGCGACCTTTCTTTGAGGAAATGATAAGAAAAGAAATTGAAAATGCAAAACAGGGACTTCCCGCATCAATCACTGCAAAAGTAAATTCACTTGTAGACCCCGCAATTATCAGCTTGCTTTACGAGGCATCGCAGGCAGGCGTAAAAATTGAACTTATCGTGCGTGGTATTTGCTGTCTTATCCCCGGATTAAAGGGATGGAGTGAAAATATAAAGGTAATCAGCATTGTAGGACAACTCCTTGAGCACAGCCGAATTTTTAAATTTGAAAACAACGGCAATCCGCTCTACTACCTTGGCAGTGCAGACTGGATGCAGAGAAACCTTGACAGACGAGTTGAACTTGTGTTCCCTGTTGAGGACGAAGACATTAAAAACAGGGTTGAACAGATTTTAAAAGTTACGCTCAAAGACACGGTAAATGCAAGAAAGCAGTTACCCGACACCACATATCACCTTGTAGATAAGCGTGGCAGAAAACGACTTAACAGCCAAAAACATTTTTCAAAACTTGCACAACAGGCACAAAATGCCGTTAAAAAACAGACATATGTAAGAACAGTAGGCACTCCTATGGTACCTGCAAAGGAAGGAGAAAAAGCAGAATGAAAAGAATCGGTATTTTAACAAGCGGCGGTGACTGTCAGGGACTTAACTCTACTATCCGTGCAGTCGCAAAAACACTTTATCAGAATTACGGCAATGACGGCGTGCAGATTATCGGCATTATTGACGGCTACCGAGGACTTATTTACAACGAAACAAGGATGATGAAACCTGATGATTTTTCGGGTATTCTTACAAGGGGCGGTACTATTCTCGGCACATCAAGACAGCCGTTCAAACTTATGAGAGTTATTGACGAAAACAGCGTTGATAAAGTTGCCGAAATGAAAAAGAACTATAAGAAGCTTGAGCTTGACTGCCTTGTTGTTCTCGGCGGAAACGGCACACAGAAAACCGCAAACCTCTTGCGTGAAGAGGGCTTGAATGTTGTTTCTCTGCCAAAAACAATTGACAATGACCTTTGGGGTACAGATAAAACATTTGGTTTTCAGAGCGCCGTTGACATTGCAACAAATGTTATCGACTGTATTCACACCACCGCAACCTCACACGGAAGAGTTTTCATTGTTGAAGTTATGGGTCACAAGGTTGGCTGGCTGACTTTGTATGCAGGTATTGCCGGCGGTGCGGATGTTATTTTAATTCCGGAAATTCCGTACGATATTAATTCCGTAATTAATACAATTAAGAAAAGAACCGAAAGCGGAAAGAAATTCTCAATTCTCGCCGTTGCAGAAGGTGCAATTTCCAAAGAGCTTGCGGCTATGCCGAAGAAAAAAAGAAAAGCCGCTATGGCTGAAATCGCATATCCGTCAATCTCATACAAAATTGCAAAAGAAATTCAAGACGCAACAGGTCAGGAAACAAGAGTTACCGTACCCGGACATTTCCAGAGAGGCGGAAGTCCTGACGCATACGACCGTGTGCTCTCCACCCGTTTCGGTATTGCAGCTGCCGAACTTATCATAAACGGTGACTATGGCAAAATGGTTGCACTTGTAAATAATAAAGTAGTTGCCGTACCGCTTGAGGAAATTGCAGGCAAGCTGAAAGCCGTTCCTGCCAACCACGAAATAGTAGCCGCCGCAAGGAAAATGGGTATCTGCTTCGGTGACGAAAAATAATTAACAATTTGAGCTTGAAATGTTGAAAACTTTGGCAGTGTGAGTATTAACCTCACACTGCCGTTTTCTTTATTATATCGTTTTACAAAAACTAATCTTCCACTCCTTATCAAAACCAAAAAAATTGCCCGAAAAAGCAAAAATCTCATTTCAAAATCAATGAAATGAGATTTCTGCTAATATAAAAATCAAACTTCCAATTTCTTAACCACTGAAATAGAAACAATGTAAGAAACCACTAAATAAACTATAATGCAAACTCCGCTTGCGAGTAATGTTTGTACCGAAATGTTATTTACTGCAAGGGTAGAAACCGCATTACCAAGCCATAAACAGCTTAAATTAATATGTAAGTATGAGCTGATTATCGATATTCCTGTTGGCAAAGCCAAAAGAGCAAGCAACGAAACAACTATTGCAGGAGCGCTCTTTTTAAAGATTGAACACAGCATAAAGAATATGCCGGCAAATGAGATAAGTCCAAACACAAGGATAATTAATTGCGGAATAAACAGAGCGTATATTGAGCCGATGTTATGATATAAAGCGCTTGATACCGCAAAAACAGCAACTAAATTGAGGATTACCATAAAAAGGGTGCTGACAATAACCGCCATAAACTTTGCCGTAAAAATCGACTGTCTGCTGTAACCTCGTGAAATAATATTTTTCAATATGCCGTTGTCAAAATCATTGCAAATAAAGCTGCAAATAAACATTAGTATAAATACTGTAACGGGACTTGTTTTAAAAAATTCTATTGCACTGATAATACCGGACTCCGGTGATACTATTCACTGCATATTTTGCGAAGATTGTAACGAAAACATACCGAATGAGCAAAGCAGGTAAATCAAACTAAGTGCAACCGATGCAAAAGTCCAAATATAAAAGCTTTTGTTTTTGAAAAGCTTACGAAGTTCAAATAATAATAACCTTTTCATTTTATGCCCCTACCTTGCGTAAAAAGTATTCTTCAAGATTAATTGCGTGAATAGAAATCTGATTTACCGTAACACCATTTTCAACAAGATATTTATTAATTTGACCCGTTCTGTCAATCATTGAGTCAAGATAAACAGAGTTATTATAAATATGTATCTGTTGAGGCGGCATAATTTTTGATAAAATCTCCGCCGCTTTTTGCGGATTGTCAGGCACAATTAAAACTCTGTCGCTGCATTTTTGTGAAAGCTCAACAGCGGAAATTTCTTCTATAAGTTTGCCGTCATGAATAAATCCATATCGTGTGGCAATCTTTGACAGTTCCTCAAGCAAATGGCTTGAAATCATAAAGGTAATTTTCTTTTCGGTATTTAGTCTGATGATTAAATCACGAATCTCCATAATACCTGTCGGATCAAGTCCGTTTATCGGTTCGTCAAGAATAAGCAATTCTGGATTGCCGAGCAAAGCCATAGCAATTCCAAGTCGCTGGCGCATACCGAGCGAAAACTGTCCTGCTTTTTTGTTGCCTGTATTGCCAAGACCTACAAAATCAAGAATTTTCCTGACACTTTTGTCTGAACTTCCTGTAAGAATTGCCATTCTCTTCATATTTTCGTATGCGGTGCAGTTTTTATAAATTGACGGAAACTCAATGAGCGAACCGATTTTCTTCCTTGCAGTGTTGAGCGGCTCACCGCCAAAGAGGGTAATTTCGCCACTGTCGGGAAAAGCAAGCCCTAACACCTGGCGCATAAATGTAGTTTTGCCTGCGCCGTTCTTGCCCACAAATCCGTAAATATCACCTTTGTTTATCGTAAGGCTGATGTTGTTAGAAACAATTTTATAACCGTATTTTTTCACTAAATTTTGTGTCGATAATATTGCACTCATAATTATTCTCCGTAATTAGTTTTTAGCGTCATAAATTCTTATTAAGAGGTCAAGAACCTTGAAGTAGAGCCAAATTACTGTAAATGCCAAGCCAAATGAAACTGACCACTCGTATTCTTTTGGGCGCTGATTTTCAACTGTTTCACGAATAATCTGAAAGTCGCTGATAAGAAACAAAGCTGCGATAATAATAAAAATAACTGACATTGCTATGTCAAAGATAGGATTTCCTGCAAAAATCATTACATAACCTCTTGTTGCAGTAATGAGGTAGCCGATAAAAGCAAGGATTGAAATGCTTATTGTTGAAAGTAAAAGTGCAAGTGTAACAGATTTAAATTTTTCTGTTGCCTTAATCTTGCCTGAAGTATAGAGTAAAAGCATTGTAAATACGATTACAAGAGCTTATATGTCAATACAATATAGGCAATTTTTCACTATTCTTGCATCCTGTATACACAAAAAAGGATTGCAGATTTTGCTCTGCAATCCTTTTGAATATGATTATAACTTTTACGAATTATGCGATATAAATCTGTAATGCGGTTGCGTCAAGAATATCAAGCTTGCCGTCGCCGTACATATCGGCAGCGTCAAACCAAGCCTTATTTGTAACATCAATAAGCGGATTTTTATCGTCGTTTGAAATGTGAATCTGTAAGTGTGTAACATCGTTTACATCTACAACTCCGTCGCGGTTTACATCACCCTTGAGGATAGTTTCCTGCTCGCCGCCGTCCGAAATATAGAACGACTTTGTGCTTTCAGCTATACAGCCGTCTGAATCAATAGCCTTTACAGACAATGTGTATGTGCCTGCATTATTTGCTGTAAAATTGTATGTATTGTCAGATGAAGTCTTTACAGTTGCACCGTTTACCGCAAACTCGTAAGTAACATTGCCATGGTTGTTGTATGGCTCTGCTTTAAGCTCGAGTGCTGTGCCAACAGGCTGAGATGAGCTCTTGTTTGCGCCAAAGTTTACTTCAAACTCTGCCTCCTGAACCTGTGTATCAGGGAGGATCTTGCCAAGTCTTGCAAGCGGAACTGTAATGTTGTCTATATCCTCTTTTTCGTGTGAAGTAGACGGATCGTAGCTGTATTCAGCATCTGCAACATCAAGCATTGAGGGGTCGTGTGGAAGTGTATCCATACCCGAAGTACCGTATGTGAGAATCTGCATTGCGCCAATGCCCTGAGTTTCTACATAATTTCTGTCGATACCGAGTGCAGAGTAAGGAATAGCAACCTCGTAAACATAACCGTAGTTTTTCTTGTAGCCGAGTTTAAAGAAATCAACCCAATTTGAGTTAGGGTCAGTGTTGTCGCCTAATGTTCTGTCGCCCTTTACTTCTCTTACACCGTAGAGAGTTTCGCTCTTTGTGCCGTTTGCATATTTAATTTTGAATCCGTTCCGGTTATCCTGTGCCTGATAGTTTGTTACGCCAATCGGAACTCTTGTATCATAATCAAACAGGTATGTTCCGTCCGTATCCTGAACATCAGCCTTGAAGATTGATGCGCCGCCGTTTGAATTGTTTGAATCGAAAGCAACAAGTGTATCAATGTGAGTTGTAAAGCCTACACCGCCGTCTTTTGCTACGCCGCCGTCACAACCCCATACAAACGGATTTGTGTAAACAGAGCCGTCTTTGTTTGTGCCTACTGCCTTGCCTGTTGCCTGCTTGCTTGGGTCTATTGAAAGCGCAATATACATTGGAATACTGTTTCTCCAAGGGCGAGCCTCATTTGATGCCGCAAAATTATCGCTCGGAGAAGTAATGTATGATGTATTTGCCATTTCCCACATAAAGTAGAGGTTTTCATCGTCCCATGCGCCATAGAGAGCGTATGCGTCCCACGGCTGCTCATGCATTGAAGATGGCATATATACTCGGGGGTCATCGTTTGCTGTACCCTGAGCAATAATCATTGAGCTGTCCCAATCGCTTACATCGCCGTCAACAGAAATTGTCTTGTATTTACCCAGCTGCATATTCGGGTTTGTTCCGTAATAGCCGCTTTCGGGAGCTGTTGTGTGTCCGTCCGAGTCAGCAGAAAAAGTTGTTTTGCCTGCTGTAAATGTTTTGTTGTAAGTGAAAGTCTGTGTTGTTTCAACACCGTCATCGCCTGTTGCTGTAAGCACAAGAGTAATTTCGCTGTTACCGATTTTACCCTCGCCTATTTTAATAATTGTGCCGTCGGTATAAGATTTTTTTGCCGAACCGTCAACAGAATAGTATCCTACTGAGGCATTTTTTAGTCCGAGCTGAACCTGCAAAAATTCTGATGAAAAGCTTGTACCGGAGGCTTTGTAAACAATTCCGTATCCATGAGAATCAGGCTTGCCGTAATCTACCCACTGCTTTGCGGCTGTGAGGAGCTTGCACTGACCTGCCTTTAAAGAAAGTCCGCTTGCCTTTGGATACTGCTCCTTGCCCTCGTCCTTTTCTTTGCCGTTATTAAAAATAATGCTTTCTGATTTATATGCTGAAGTAAAGCTTGCCTTGTAAAGTCCGTCATCAGTTGCGCTCATCAGCTGACCCGGCCATTTGGCATTTTCTTTTGTACCATAGGCATAAATATAAACATTTTCCCAATTAAAAACCGAATTATCAAAATATACCTCTGAGCCGTCTGCTGCGGCAGCCGCCGAAACAGCTGTTATCACCATGGCAGACATAATGATAGCTGCACTAAGCAACAAACTTATAATTTTTTTGCTTGTTTTCATAAAAAATCAACTCCTAAATTCAAACTTTATTTAAAATTATATCATTACCTCATTTTATTTACAACAATAAAAAAACAATTTTGTTTACTTGACCAAAAAGTATAAATGATTTTTGAACAAAAAAGCAAGGCATATGACTTATTTAATAAATCATATGCCTATATTTTATATAATATTTTTATTACTTATATAGCTATCCTTTATATATGCGTTTCCACTTGCCTGTTCTGTACTCCAAAAAGGATATAACCCAATTTGAAAACCAACCGATCGGCACTGCAATCCATACCATTTGCAAGCCGAAAATCGGTGCAAATGCCATTGCAACAAATACTCGGATAAACAGATTCACAAAATTTGCGACTGTAAACATTTTCATATCGCCCGCACCTCGCAAAAGTCCGTCAACCGCCATTTTAAATCCGATAAAGCAGAAGAACCACCCCATAAAGCTAAGGTATCCGCAGCCCGTATTCATTGCGGTTATTGTGCCGTCATCACCGAGAAACATTGATACAATCAAACTGTTAAAAGGTTCTATAAGCAGAATAAGTAAAATAGAAAATGCTGCCACAAGAATGTTTGCGGCATGGTAACCCTCTACAACACGCTTTTCATTCTTTGCACCCAAATTTTGCGCAGTGTACGAAGACACAGCATTGTTTATACTGTTAAAGGGAACTATGCAAAGCGATTCCACTCTTATTGCGGCAGAATATCCTGCGAGAGCCTCCGAACCGAAGCCGTTTACCACCGACTGCACAAGCATCATTCCGATTGATACCGTTGACTGCTGAATAATTGACGGAAAAGCAATTTTTGCCATAGGCAAAAGCTCACTCTTTTCAAAAAATTTTGCACGACCTATGTTGAGCTTTTTAAACTCCCACACAAGCACTATGAATGATAATACAACCGAAATTCCTTGTGCAATAAGTGTTGCCCAGGCAACGCCCGTTACACCCATACTGAAATTTTTTACGAGCAAAAGGTCGAGCGCAACATTGAACACCGATGAGAAAATCAAAAAATAAAGCGGTATTTTAGATTTTCCAAGTGCATTGAACATTGCGGAAAGCACATTATACATAAATAAAAACGGCAAACCCGCAAAGTAAATGTTCAGATAATCGACCGCCAGATCAAGTACATCAGACGGAGTATTGAGCGCAATAAGAATAAGACGGCTGAACACAAGACCGATAATTCCAAGCAAAACACTAAGTGCGGTAAAAGCAATCAGCGCAGTGTACACTGCCGTTTTTGTCTTTTTATATTCCTTGGCGCCAAAATACCTACTGACTATTACCGACGCACCTATTCCGCCGCCGATTGCCACACAAATAAAAATATTTGTAAGCGAATATGACGCACCTACCGCCGCCAAAGCCTTTTCACTTACAAATCTGCCTACAATAGCCGAGTCCGCCATAGTGTATGTCTGCTGAAAAATATTACCTATAATAATAGGCAGAGCAAACACAAAAAGCGCATACATCGGCTTTTTCTTAACTAAATAATCATTATTCACATAAATCACCTATCCGCAGATATTATAACATATCTTGTCGGAAAAAGGAATATTGTTTAACCACGGTTTTGCAGATGTACACCGCTAAACCATAAATTAAACCAATTTTGATAAAGAACCTCAGAAAAGGCTTTGGGCAGTGCTCAAACGAACACTGCCCTTCGCAAACTATTATTTAGAGTTTGATTATGAAACTTGTTATCTGATTAATTATAAAAGAGTTTTAAGATAGTCGCTTATCTCTTTTTCGGTAGTCATTGCAAGTACCTTTTCGGCAACCTTGTCTGCCTCTGCCTTTGACCATGCAGAAATTGTTTTTCTTACCTTTAATACCGACGGTGCGGATACACTGAACTCGGTAAGTCCGAAAGACATAAGTAACGGCACCATCATCGGGTTAGCCGCTGCCTCGCCGCACATACCCACAGAAATATTATTCTTGTTTGCGCAATCAATAATATACTTAATGCCCCTTAATACACTTGGCTGTAACGGAGAATACAGATATGCAACATCGTCATTTCCTCTGTCGCAAGCCATTGTATAACCCGTAAGGTCATTTGTACCAATGCTGAAAAAGTCGGATTCTTTTGCAAGAATATCAGCAATCATAACTGCCGCCGAGGTTTCTGTCATAATGCCTACAGGGATATTTTCGTTAAATTCTACTCCCTGTTCCCTAAGTTCAGCCTTAACCTCTTCAACAAGAGCCTTGCCCTCTCTAAGTTCTTCAACAGCTGTAATAAGCGGGAACATAATTCTTACATCGCCAAAAGCGCTTGCTCTTACAATTGCACGGAGCTGTGTTTTGAACAAATCTTTATGCTTTAAGCAATATCTGATTGCTCTGAAGCCCAAGAAAGGATTTTCCTCTTTTTTAAGTCCGAGATAAGGAATTTCCTTGTCGCCGCCGATGTCAAGAGTTCTGATAATAACAGGCTTTCCCTTTAATGTAAGTGCCGCCTTTTTGTAAGCGTCAAACTGCTCGTCCTCTGTAGGCAAAGCGGTTCTGTCCATAAATAAAAATTCAGTTCTGAACAAACCAACGCCCTCGCCGTCTGCATCAACTGCCTTTATTGCGTCCTCCGGCTTGCCGATATTGCAGAAAAGCTCGTATTCCTCACCGCTTAAAGCTTTAGTTGCCTTGCCTCTGAAATTTTCAAGTTCTTTGCGCTCTTTAAGAAAATTAATTCTCTTTGTATCGTACTCCTGAATAACAGCGTCATCCGGCTCATCAATTACTACGCCCTCACTGCCGTCAACGATTACATAAGCACCGGCCGAAAGTTTTGAAACCGCACCGTTTACGCTTAGCACGGCGGGAATTTCAAGTGCCCTTGCAAGGATAGCCGAATGAGATGTTTTGCCGCCTGTTTCGGTAATAATTCCGACAATATTTTCTTTATTGATGCCTGCTGTCATGGACGGAGTAAGTTCTTTTGCGACAACTACCGTACCCTTTGGCGCTGCCGAAAGTTTTACTTCTTTTACTCCGAGCAAAATGCTTAGCATACTTGTTTTTAAGTCTTTTACATCTGCCGCTCTCTGCTGTGTAAGTTCGTCATCTGTGGCAGAAAACATGGAGATGAACATATCGCACATATACTCAAGTGCAGCCTCGGCGCACTGACCGTTATCAATCAACTTTTCGATTTCGCCGCACATATACGGGTCTTTCATCATCTGAATGTGACCCTCAAGAATTTCTGCCTCTTTTTTACCTGCCGACGCTTTCAGCGCATCTGCCTGTGCCGCAGTATTGTCGCAAAATATTTTAACCGCATTTCTGAAACGCTCAACCTCAGCCTCGGTATCCGTAACAGTTACATTATTATATTCAAGTTTTGCTTCTTCTACAATCATTACTCTTCCGAGTCCGATACCCTCGGAAGCGGGTGTTCCGTGTAACATAACCTCACCTGCTTTCAAATTTTAGAAAGAAAGCGTGCCAAAAGACACGCTCCCGTTTTTATTCACCAAGTCCGCCTTCAATAAGCTCTACTGCCTTTGCAAGAGCCTCTTCTTCGTCAGGACCGTTACATTCTACTACAAACTCGCTGCCGCACTTAATACAAGCTGCAATAATATTTAAAAGACTTTTTGCATTAATTTTGCTTGAGTTGAAATCAATTGTAACATCACTCTGGAACTTTGCCATTGCTGTTGCAAATACTGATGCGGGACGCATATGAAAACCTGATGCATTATTTAATGTAAGTTTTTTTGATACCATAATAGAAAACCCCTTTATAATAGTTTTGTGTCAGACAGGGAGGGCTACTCCCTGTCTGAATTAAGTTTATTTTATCATATTTTAAGAAAGAATGGAAGATTTTTTGTGAAATTTATTTAACTTTTTTAATCTCTTTGTTAAGAGGTTTTTTAAGAAGTGCAAGCATAAACATTGAAACTACTGCACCGATTGCAAGAGCAAGGAGGTAGAAATACCATGTACCCTGCATTGTTGCGAATACGAAGATACCGCCGTGAGGAGCCATAAGCTTACAGCCAAAGAGAGCTGAAAATGCGCCTGCTACTGCAGAACCAACGATACATGAAGGGATAACCTGAAGCGGATGACCTGCTGCGTAAGGAATTGCACCTTCTGTGATGAATGAAAGTCCCATTACATAGTTTACGGGAGCATTCTTTCTTTCTTCGTCTGTCCAACGATTCTTGAAGAATGTGTTTGAAAGAGCGATTGCGATTGGAGGAACCATACCGCCGATCATAACTGCTGCCATAATGATGTATGCCTGATCGTCTGCGTTTGCAAGGTTAAGTGTTGCGAATGCATAAGCTGCCTTGTTGAAAGGACCACCCATGTCGATAGACATCATACCTGCGAGGAGCGCACAGAGCGGAACCATCATTGCAGGGTTAGAGGCAATAGCGTTAAGGCCGTCTGACATACCTGAGTTAATCATACCCATGAACGGGTTGACTGCGCACATTACAACGAGAATACCGCCGAGTCCGAGAAGCGGATAGATGAGAACTGGCTTGATACCCTCAAGAGCCTTAGGCATCTTATCGCACATTTTTTCAATAGCAAGCATTAAGTAACCGCCTGCGAAACCTGCAAGCAATCCACCGAGGAAGCCTGACGGAACTGTGTTAACAGCACCCGGATCTGCAAAGGTTGCGCCTGATGTTGCAAGGAAACCGCCTACAAGACCAACGAGAAGGCCGGGACGGTCTGCAATTGACATTGCGATAAAGCCGGAAAGAATAGGAACCATAAGGTTAAATGCCACACCGCCGAGTGTCTTAAACCATGCGGCTGCAGGAGTTACCGTACCGAATGTACTGCCAGCCTCCTGTGCGTTAACACCGCATGCAATATCAATGAGGAATGCAATTGCAATGAAAATACCGCCTGCTACAACGAACGGGAGCATATGTGATACACCGTTCATAAGGTGACCGTAAGCGCCGCCTCTCTTCTTTGGAGCATCTGCAGAACCGCCTTTGTGATGATATACGGGAACTTCTTTGTTTACAATCTTGTTGATAAGCTCTTCCGGCTTATGAATACCGTCTGAAACGGCACACTGTAAAACGGGCTTGCCGTCAAAACGGGCAAGATTTATTGTGATGTCAGCGGCAATGATGATACCGTCACAATTTGCAATTTCTTCTTCGGTAAGCACATTCTTTGCACCGCCCGAACCGTTTGTTTCAACCTTAATCGGAATGTTAAGGCTGTCGCCGGCTTTCTGGAGTGATTCAGCCGCCATATAAGTATGAGCAATACCTGTTGGACAAGCTGTGATAGCAAGAACTCTGTAACCCTTCTTTGCAGGAACTTCTGCCTTTGGTTCATCGGGGAACTTCTCTGTTTCTTTTGCGTCAATAATAGAGATAAATTCTTTCGGAGTTTTTGCGGCTTTAAGTTTCGCTGTAAAATCTTCATGCATTAAAAGCTGCATAAGTCTTGCGAGAACCTCAAGGTGAACATCGCCGTCTGTTGTAGCCGCTATCATAAAAATAAGTTTGCAAGGCTGTCCGTCCGGAGCCTCATAATCTACACCGTTAGGAACTGTAATTGCAGCAAGTGCAGGAGCTTTAACTGCCGTGCTCTTTGCGTGCGGAATGGCAACCTCCATACCGACTGCTGTTGTTCCCATTTCCTCTCTTGCGAGGATTCCTTTCTTATACTCGGCTGCATTTACAAGGTTTCCGCTCTTTTCGTGCAATGAAACGAGCTTGTCGATTGCTGCCTGTTTGTTTGCCACTGATACATTAAGCTCTATGGCACTTTGTTTTAATAAATCAGTAATACGCATAAATTTTTCTCCTTTTTAGTTTATTTATTTCTACCCACTCAGAATTGAGCGAGCAATTCATCAATTTTATCTTTTGTGGCAAGTCCGTTTAAAAAGGCTGTTGCATTTCCGCAGGCACTGCCGAGCTTTAACGCATAGGCGTAATCGTTTTTGTCAATGCAGCCGGCTACAAAGCCTGCTACCATCGAGTCACCCGAGCCTACTGTATTCAGTACCTTGTGACCTTTAATAACGCCCTCTTTATGAACCTTTCCGAATTCGTCAACAAGTAATGCACCGTCGCCGCCCAGAGAAACGAGAACATTTTTTGCACCCATTTTCTGCAATTCCTGCGCATATTTGACAACATCGCTTTCTGTCTTTACTGTTGTGTCAAAAATTTCTGAAAGCTCCTGACGATTCGGTTTGATTAAAAACGGTTTGTATTTTAGTGAATTAACAAGCAACTTTTTAGTTGCGTCAACTACAATTCTTACATCTTTTCCGTCAAGTTTTTCGATGATTCTTTCATAAACATCGTCAGGCAATGTATTTGGAATATTTCCTGCTATGATAAGTGTATCACCGCTCTGAATATTGTCGATTTTATCAAACAGATTCAAAAGTTCTTCCTCATCTATGTGCGGTCCTTGACAGTTGATTTCGGTTTCTTCGCCTGCCTTGATTTTGATGTTTATTCTTGAAATTCCGCTTTTAAGTGTGATAAAATCTGCTGTGATTTTAGGATTTTTAAGACCTTTTTCAATAGCCTCTCCGGTAAATCCTGCAACAAAACCAAGCGCTGTGCTCTTGATACCGAGTTCGGCAAGTACGCACGAAACATTTATTCCCTTGCCGCCGATGTAATATTCCTCACTTGTTGTTCTGTTTGTAATGCCTGTCTTAAGCTCATCAAGACGAACGATGTAATCAATTGATGGGTTTAGTGTAACTGTGTAAATCACTTCATAACCTCCTTGATTATTGTTTTTTCCGAAAACTCATTATACGGGAGTTTGTCGGTTATAATACAGCAGTCTTTAAGCTCTGCAAAGGTAATCGGAAATACCTTTCTGAATTTGGTATTGTCGGCAAGAACAAAAGACATATAACTTCTTTTTATAACTTCCTCTTTGATCAAGCCCTCTTCCATATCAGGAGTGGTAAAGCCTGCATTTAATTCAATTCCGTTAGTACCCATAAAGGATTTTGTAAAGTTAAAGGTTTTCAGCGACCTTAAACCTTCCGCGCCCATAATAGCCTCGGTAGCAGGTTTGATTCTGCCGCCGATTGTGTATGTTGTAAGTCCCTTTCTTATAAGCTTTTTTGCGTGGGTAATACCGTTTGTAACATAGGTTGCGTTTTTGTTTGTAATGTAATCTGTGAGAATATCAGTGGTTGTGCCTGCGTCTATATATACAAAATCCGTATCGTTAATAAGTTTTGCACAATAGATTGCGATTGCTTTCTTTTCGTCAAGCATTATACCTTCTCTTGATTTCACATCAGCCTCATATACGCCCGAAAGCTGGTGAATTGAGGTTGCTCCTCCGAATACTTTATTAAGCTTGCCCATCTCGTCAAGTGTTGTGAGGTCACGCCTTATGGTTGACTCCGATGTATTCAAAAGCTTTGTAAGCTCCTGTACCGTGACTGTGTTTTTCTCGCTTAATATTTGAAGTATTGTTTGGTATCTTTCCTGAGTAAGCATTTCCCTCACCTCTTGACTACATTATAACACCTGTTTTGTTAAAGTCAAGCAAATTCTTTCAAAAAAATTCATTAAAATTGTAATTCAGTTAGTTTATATCAAAAATCGCATATATTTTTGTGCGTTTTAACAAGTGATTTTGCTTTTGCATTTTTAAGTCATTCAAATTCAGTCATAAATCAGTCAAGATTATTCAAAAATATTCTATCCCGATTACTGTCTTTTTATTCCCGTATTTTATCATTTATAAAAGCAAAAAGCTGTTCGGTAACTCTTGCCCGAACAGCTTTAACATACTTTTAATATTAAATTTTAATTACGAAGCAATAATAGTCTGAATCTTGGTAACATCGGCAACATCAATTTTACCGTCGCCGTTTGCGTCTGCCGCCTTTGTATTTTTAATTACATATGATGAATTGCCCGAAAGATACATCTGTAAGTATGTAACATCCGATACATCTATTTTGCCGTCATTATTTATATCACCTACAGGTACAGTTTCCTCCTGCAATGCTTTGAATGTAATTTTATTTTTGGTTGCGTATGTCTGCGCCTTTGTATTTTTATAGCCGTAAATTATAAATCCGTCAATAACTCTGCCATCACTATAGCCCACTGCGGTTGTACCAAAATATGTAACACTCTTTGGAATAGTAATAGATTTCATAGCTTGGCAATTTTTAAATGCAGATGTTTCGATTGATGTAAGAGTATTCGGCAAAGTTACCGAGGATAATTTTGTACAGTCATAAAAGGACATTGAACCTATTTTTTTAACTGTATTTGGAATGGTTATCTGTGTCAGATTTGTTGCTTTACTAAACAAATTATTCGGCACTGATGTTGCTCCGTTTTCGATTATGGCTGTTTCTATTCCTGAATCCCAAAACACATAATTACCATTTTCAGTTACAGTCTTTGGAATAGTAATTGATTTGAGAGCTTTTGTACTGTCAAATGCTCTGTAACCAATTTCGTTTAGATTTTTCGGTAAAGTTACCGACGAAAGTTTTTCACAATGATAAAATGACATTGAGCCTACTTTCTTTACTGTATTCGGAATTGTTACTTTAGTTAAATTTTTAGCGTTACTGAAAAGATTGTCTGCTACTGCTGTTGCACCATTTTCTATAGTGGCTGTTTTAAGTGCCGAACCGTTAAATACATTATTACCGGCTGTTGTAACTGTTTTTGGAATTGTAATTGTTGTAAGTGCTGTTGTTCCTTCAAATGCATTATAGCCAATTTCCGTAAGATTGCTTGGTAATGTAACTTTTGAAAGTTTTGTACAATTGTGAAATGCCATTGAACCGACAACTTTTATTGTATTTGGTATTTTAACAGAAGTTAATGTGCTATTGTTGTAAAAAGAATTATCAGAAATTTTTACAACATTTTTATTTAAAATTTGTGACGGAATTGTAATATCGGTTGCTATACCCTTATATCCCGCAATATTTACGGTATCATCTGAATTTACAGTATATTCATAGTTGCCGCTTATAAAAATAGTTGCCGCATTTGCTGTAATTGAAATCACAGATAACCCGCTTACAGCTAAAACCACAGCAATAATTAATGCTAAAAATTTTTTCATTTATTTTCTCTCCTTGTCATTATGACAAAATATTTTATATACTTCTCAATATAATAATAGCAAATATGAAATTTACTGTCAATACAAAATTGTGCAATTCAGTTACATATACAATCATCAAAAATATAAATTTTTTTATTTGTCAACTTTAACACAAAAAGGTCACATCATTGCATAAGCGGAAAGTATTTGTGGGCTTTGCCCGCACCCACAGCCTTTGAAAAGGTTGACCAAACTTTTATAATTGCTTGGAAAATCAATTTGCTAAACCATAAATTATTAATGCTATCTCAAATAATCTTATAGCCTTTGACCGAAAACAAGTCAAAGGCTATATATTTTTCTCAATATTACTTTTCAAAATCAATTGAAAGGCTCTTTTTGTCGGAAGTAAATTTACGGCACACTACCCCTGCCGACTGCAACATTCTTTTAGACGCAACAGTTGCGGCGCTGTCGGCATATTTATCATAAAGATAAACAACCTCTGCTATACCCGACTGAATAATGGCTTTTGCACATTCGTTGCAAGGAAAAAGGTCAACATACAGCCTTGCGCCCTTAAGATTTTTGCCTCTTGCATTAAGTATAGCATTAAGCTCGGCGTGTACCACATAGCTGTACTTTGTGTCTTCACCATCTCTGCACCACGGATAATCATCATCGGAACAACCGAAAGGAAAGCCGTTGTAACCTGTTGAAAGAATGATATTGTTATTGTCTACAATACACGCACCTACTTGAGTGTTCGGGTCTTTACTGCGCTTTGAGGCAAGAATAGCCACACCCATAAAGTATTCGTCCCATGAAATATAGTCTTTTCTTTTCATTTATCTTTATCCTCCTTATCAATAACCTGATTTTTTCAAGTCGGCAAGTATCTGCACATAAAATTCTCTTATGTCAAAGTCCTTAATATTTTCACGGTTAAGGTCAATCATATCTCCGTGAGAAATACCTCTTTTACCTTTTGTAGTAATGTATGTATATTTTTCGCCCCAGGCAAAGGAGTTTTCTGAAACCAAGCCGTCATTCTCGCCGTCAAAATATTTTACAAGATTGTATGAAAAGTTAAGCGGAAATTTTCCTCCCGACGCTCTGTTCAGCTTTGAGCCAAAGCTCTGATAATAAACCTTTGGTGAGTCAAATACATCAGCGTTAAGTTTCGTACAATTTGCCTGCGTAAGGTCGGTTACGGCAGAGATGAAGTCGGGATTTTTGTCGCCAAACTTTAAAAGTGCGTTATTGTATGCAAAAGCAATTTTGTTTTTAACATTAGGCGAAACTTTTGTTAAAAGATAGTCGGCAAAACCGCAGCCACGATGCGGAGTGTTTATTGTGGTGAGCGATGCTGTCATATCTTCAACGCCGTAACAGGCAATCGCCTTTCTGCAATCAAGCCCGCCCTTTGAATGAGCAATAATGTTCAGCTTTTCACAACCTGTTTCCGCAACGATTTGTTTAATTCTCTCGGCAATCTCTTTGGCGCTGTCATCTACAGATGCGGCCGATTCGTGGTTACCGTAGTAAATTTCTGCGCCGTTTGCAATAAGCTCTGCCGGCACTCTGCCCCAATAATTGAAATATGCGCTGTCACGAAAAAACACACCGTGCACAAGCAATACAGGGTATTTTGTTTTGCAAATTTTCTCATTAATTCTTTTTCTGTCTTGTTCGGCTTTATCAATCTCAAAATTAACCTCTTGCATAGTTATTTTTATAATAACGCCAAGACAAAATAAATTTACAATTGGAATAAAACCGCAAATTATTCCGATAAACCTATGCTTTATGCCAAGTTGAACCGATGTGCAATAAACGGAAATGATACCGTTCCAAAACAAAATAAACTCCGCAAGCAGAGCACCTCCAAGGCACAGCGCCCATTTTACCCAATTGTCAGGTAACATTTGAAAAGCCGACTGAATATAAATCACACTTGAAAGCAGAGTTGTTATTAAAAATTGCAAGAGCAATTCACTGCCGTGTGCAATCATTCTGAATTTAAAAGACGGATAGCCGCCTTTTGCACCGGACGGAAAAACATTTGCGGCAACAAACGCAAAAACACTGATAAGCGGCAAATACCACCTGTCAAGCATCTCTGCAAGAAAAATGCCGTTAATACCGACCATAAGCATAAGCGTGAGCAACAGCCTATAAAAGAATGTAAACACTCCGGATTTTTTCATTAAATCACCCGTTTTTATAATAACACGCACACACAAAAATTGCAACAAAAAAGCGGATGCAACTAATGCAACCGCTTTAAGATAATTATTTAATTACACCATAAGACTGCAAACAAGGTCTGCGTATTCGCCCGGATTTTCAATTGGAAGTCCTGCAATGAGGAGAGCCTGATCGTAGAGAAGCTCTGCGTACTTCTTTGCTTTTTCAATATCCGTCTGCACTGCGCTTTCCATTGCCTTTACAGCCGAGTGATTCATATTAAGCTCAAGCACTCTCTGTGCTTTCATACCGCTGTCAGGCTGAACCGCATTGAAGTATTTTTCCATTTCAAATGAAATGCCTCCCTTTGCGGTAAGGCAAACAGGGTGAGAAACCAACTTTTTAGACGCAACAACTTCGCTTACCTTGTCGCCGAGTGTTTCTTTTACAAAAGTAAGGATTGCACTGCTGTCCTTTTCTTCCTCTTTGTTTTCATCATTCTCAATACCGAGGTCATCGTTTGTAGCCGAACAGAAACGCTTGTCCTTGTACTGCATAAGAGTTTGGAGTGAGAACTCGTCTATTTCTTCTGTACAATAGAGGATTTCGTAACCCTTTGAACGCAAAAGTTCTGTCTGCGGGAGATTGTCAATTGAAGAAATGTTCTCGCCGACTGCAAAGTAAATAAACTTCTGATCCTCTTTCATTCTGTCAACATATTCCGAAAGAGTTACAAGTTTTTTCTCTGTAGAAGAGTAATACAAAAGTAAGTCTTGTAATTCTTCTTTATGCATACCGTAGTCGGCAGATACTCCGTACTTAAGCTGTCTGCCAAAGGCATTGAAGAACTTTTCATAATTTTCTCTGTCATTTGCAAGCATTGAAGTAAGCTCGTTCTTAATCTTCTTCTCAATGTTCTGTGCAATAGTGATAAGGTGACGGTCATGCTGGAGCATCTCTCTTGAAATGTTAAGAGAAAGGTCTGCACTGTCAACAATACCCTTTACAAATCTGAAATGTTCAGGTAAAAGCTCCTCGCAGTTTTCCATAATAAGAACACCGCTTGAATAAAGCTGAAGTCCCTTTTTGTATTCCTTTGTATAGTAATCGTAAGGTGCCTGTGACGGAATGAAAAGCAATGCCTTGTATGTAACAACACCCTCTACGGAAGTTACGATTGTATGCAAAGGCTTGTCCATAGCCATAAACTTTTCACGATAAAAATTATCGTACTCTTCCTGCTTAACATCTTTCTTTGCTCTTTGCCAGATTGGGAGCATACTGTTAAGAGTTTCGGTTTCTGTATAATCCTCATACTCCGGTTTTTCGCTGTCCTTGGTTTCTTCCTTAACTCTGCTGTGAGTCATATCCATCATAATCGGATAGCGGATATAGTCGGAATACTTCTTGATAAGTCCCTGGATTCTGTACTGCTCAAGGAACTCGTCATAGTTTTCTTCCTCTGTATTGTCCTTAATTTCAAGTACAATTGTTGTACCGATTTCGTCCCTCTCTGTTTCGGTGATTTCGTAACCGTCTGCGCCGTCAGATTCCCACTTGTAAGCTGTGTCACAGCCGTATTTCTTAGTAACAACGGTAATTTTCTTTGCTACCATAAAAGCGGAGTAAAAGCCGACGCCGAACTGACCGATAATGTCAATATCGTCCTGCTTTTCGCTCATTTCCTGCTTAAACTTGTATGAACCCGAAGATGCGATTGTGCCAAGGTTGTTTTCAAGGTCGTCTTTATCCATACCGATACCGTTATCGGTAATTGTAAGTGTACGGTTTTCCTTGTCGGGCTTTATAAAAATCTTAAAATCATCTCTGCTCATATTAAGCTTATCGTCTGTAAGTGCAATAAAGCAAAGCTTATCAATAGCATCGCTTGCATTTGAAATAAGCTCTCTAAGGAAAATCTCCTTATGAGTATAAATTGAATTAATCATCAGGTCGAGAAGTCTTTTTGACTCTGATTTAAATTCTTTCTTAGCCATAAAATTACTTCCTTTTTAATTAATAATGCGTACTACATTCTTTCGTACTAATATTATATTATACATCATTTTGGTTAAATTTTCAATAGATAAAGTATTGGTTATGTGTAATATTGTCTGCGCACAAAAAAGGCTCCGTCAAAAGACGAAGCCTTAAATTTGTGAAAATATTAAGCTATACGATTAAGCCTTACCGACTGAACCGAAGAGTTCCATTTTCTCTTTAACAGTAGCCTTGATAGCCTCTGCACCCGGAGCAAGGAGCTTTCTTGGGTCAAAGCCCTTACCCTCTAAGTCCTTACCTGCCTCAACATACTTTCTTGTAGCATCTGCAAATGCAAGCTGGCACTCTGTATTTACATTGATCTTTGAAACGCCGAGTGAAATAGCCTTCTTGATCATATCAGCAGGGATGCCTGTACCGCCGTGGAGAACGAGTGGCATATCGCCTGTAAGCTGCTGAATTGCATCAAGAGTTTCAAAGCTAAGGCCCTTCCAGTTTGCAGGATACTTACCGTGAATGTTACCGATACCTGCAGCGAGCATTGTTACGCCGAGGTCAGCAACCATTTTACATTCCTTAGGATCTGCGCACTCGCCCATACCGATAACGCCGTCTTCCTCACCGCCGATTGAACCAACTTCAGCCTCAAGTGAAAGACCGAGAATGTTACAAGCAGCTACGAGTTCCTTAGTCTTAGCAATGTTCTCTTCGATTGGGTAGTGTGAACCGTCAAACATAATTGAGCTGAAACCTGCCTTAATGCAAGCCTTAGCGCCTTCGTATGAACCGTGATCAAGGTGGAGAGCAACCGGAACAGTAATGTTAAGCTCTTCGAGCATACCGTTTACCATACCAACGACTGTCTTGTAACCGCACATATATTTACCTGCGCCCTCAGATACACCGAGAATTACAGGTGAGTTAAGCTCCTGAGCAGTTAAAAGAATTGACTTTGTCCACTCAAGGTTATTGATGTTGAACTGACCAACTGCATAGTGGCCTGCTTTTGCTTTTGTAAGCATTTCTTTAGCGTTTACTAATGGCATATTAATCTTCCTTTGTAGTAAATTTTCGGAACAAAAAATATAGTCGCTCCGAGTTACTTTTATTATACAATAAATCATTTCAAATATAAAGTCTTTTGCAAAAGTTTTTTGGTTTTTTGAAGAAATTACAGGAAAAATCTTGTAAAATCACCTAATTTTCAATATATACTCACATAAGCGTGATATAATTTTGTTGCTTTTAAAACAATAAAGATATATAATACTTATGAAAGCTATAAATTAGTAATTCATAATTAAAAAGTTTGCAACATATAAGTTTGACTTAATTATTTTATACAAGTACGAATTATGCATTACTAATAAGGAGATATTTTTATGGATAATAATTTCAATTCTAATAATCAGTTTGAACCTGAAAAGCCTTTTACCGAAAAACCGACCGAGCCGCAGACTGCGCCTGTTTTTGAAACCGAAAATTCAGAAAACAACGCAGAAACGACTAACGAACAATCGGTAACACCGCAGTATCGAAATTTTGAGCCTGAAAAACCGTTTGAAAATGGATTTTCTCAACCTCAGCAACCGCAAAATGACTTTGCTCCTCAAACACCGAATTTTGAACAGCCGCAGCAAAACGGATATTATCAAAACAACGGCTGCAACGGACAATACAACCCAAACTTTAATCAGCAGTATAATCCGAATCCGCAATATCAACAGCCGTTTAATCCGCAACCGCCTCAATATCAGCCGTACGGCAATCCGCAGGCTGGCGGCAGACCTGTGTATCAGCCTCAGTATGGACAATACGCTAATACACAGCAGCAATATTCTCAACCGTACGCACCTCAGTATCAACAATATCAACCGCAGTACGGACAGCAGAATTATCAACAGCCAAACTTTAATCAGCAGCCATACGGACAGCCTTATGTACCGCAGCAAAAGCCGCCTGTTGATTATTCAAATACATACGCACAACCGCCAATGCCGAATATGCCACGCAAAAAGATGACACCCGGCATAATTGTAATAATAGTTGTGCTGTCATTGCTTTGTGTAGGCAGTATCTGCGGAATGATTGCCTATGTTGCGTCAAATTCAAACGACAACAAAAATAATACAAATAACAGCTATACATTTACATTACCGAGTGACAGTCCGTACTTTAACAATGATAGTTCAAGCACTCAAGAGCATAATGAATCCGATTACAGCAACAAGACAAATTCTTCTTATGATGGAATTGACTTAAAAGCTAAACCGAGCGATGCCAAAGATTCCAAATACAACACCGAATATGCAAGCAACGAAGTAACAGATTCTATTGTCGGCGTTCTTTGCTATTCAGACGAAATCACAGATGATTCACAGTGCACTTCGCAGGGCAGCGGAATTATAATTACATCAGACGGTTATGTGATTACAAATGCTCATGTAGTCGGCAACAGCAAAACTCTCTACCTTATACAGGTCGTTACTTCCGACGGCAAGCAGTACAAAGCAGGTGTTGTTGGTTACGATACACGCACAGACCTTGCTCTTTTGAAAATGGACGATGCAAGCGGACTTAAGGTCGCAAACTTCGGTAACTCCAAAGATGTTTCACTTGGTGAAAGTGTAATAGCTATAGGTAATCCCGGCGGAGTTAAGTATAACAACTCAATCACTCAGGGTATTGTATCTGCAGTTGACAGACAGAGCAGTATTACGACAAATGTAAAATTCATTCAGACAGATGCAGCCATTAACCCCGGCAATTCCGGCGGCGCTCTTGTAAATATGTACGGTCAGGTAATCGGAGTTTCATCCGCAAAAATCGCCGCTACAGATTATGAGGGTATGGGCTTTGCAATTCCTTCTGCCACAGTAAAAGATGTTATTGATGACATTATGAAATACGGCTATGTGCAGGGCAGAGTAAAAATTGGCGTTACAGGTGAAAATGTACAGAGCAGTGGAAACACGCCTGCGGGCATTGCGATTTACAGCATTGACGAGGACGGTCCTTGCGCAAACACAGACCTTAAAGAAAACGATATTATCACAGGTGCCGACGGTAAAAAGGTAAGCAACTTCGCCGAGTTTTATGATATACTCGAAAGCCATAAAGCAGGCGATACAATTGAGCTTGAATATTACCGCAGCTCAAACGGCAGTACAGATAAAGTTACCATAACTTTGCAGGAAAGCAAGTAATAAAATTATATAATCATAACGACCGCTGTCCGATAATGACAGCGGTCGTTTTTTTAATTATATAACAAGTGGCTTTTTTTCTTGTTGCTGTCGCATTTAAAGGGTAACACCGTTGTGTTTAGGCGGCCAAACAGCTTGCCGTTTGGCTATCGTTAGATTGTGTAAACGCAAAGTATTTGTGGGCTTTGCCCACACCAACAACCGTTGAAAAGGTTGACTAAACTTTTATAATTAATTGGCAAAGCAATTGTTAAATCGTAATTTACCAAACCTTTAATAAAAATGGTCCTTTATCAAAAGTTGGGGTAAATTGTTGCTTAGCGGAGTGTCGGTTGGGCATTGAAATTTAGCTAACGCTAAATTATTCTCCCAAAAGCAAAAAAAGTTTACTCA
>OGDE01000048.1_pt1 | contig 94494 bp, 69 predicted proteins | sample 1570321 | NCBI WGS metagenome assembly OGDE01 (sample SAMEA2581976, study PRJEB24529) | metagenome | biome: Human gut stool | place: China | collected 2011 | reverse complement strand
ATATTTGTGAGACTACCAACTTTTTTATGAACTATTTCTTATCCCGAACTGGGGTATTTCACACATCAATCAAAGGAACTGCAAACAGACACAGTCCTAAAGGCGACGAGAGTAAAAACTATTGCTCTGTTGTTCATGTTGCTACTCTTGCTACCAACTCTATTGCTGGCAAAAGGTGGCGTCAACAAGTCTTCCTTATCCTATAAGGCTGCTTCCACAGAACCAATAGCTCGCGCAGAATACAATAAAACCACAAAAGTTCTTACATTTTTATATAATATTCCTTCAGCAACGGAAGATGAGAATCTAACGGTGGTGAAGTTTTACAATCCGTTAGACAACTCAAAATGGTTCAATGGTAAGTTTTCTACATTTTATAATTGGACAGAAGAAATAAAGAGTGCCACTTCGGTAATCATAGAAGAGAGTTTCAAAAACTATGCGTTACCAACATGCAAATACATGTTTAATGAATTCAATAATCTGAAATCCATTACAGGCCTGGAATATCTGAACACTACCAATGTAAAGAGTATGGGTCAGATGTTCTGCTCCTGCAGGGCGCTGACATCTCTCGATATAACTCATTTAAAAACGAATACCGTAACGGATATGTATTGCATGTTCAATAACTGCGGAGTAAGTTCACTTGACTTATCGAACTTCAATACTGAAAACGTAACGGACATGACTCGTATGTTCGAGACGTGCAACCAGCTTACTTGGATCGATTTATCAAGCTTCAATACAGCCAAAGTAGAAAAAATGAATGGCATGTTCCGATATTCGGCACAGTTGGAACATATCTATGCGAAAGAATTATTCACAACGGAACAAGTAACCAATTCAAAAAATATGTTTAATGGTTGTCGGAAACTTCCAAACTTTGATTCTAAGGTCGTGGACCAAACACATGCTAACAGATTCAAAGATGGTTACTTCGAGGAACTGGTGGCCAAATCGGGTGAGGAGAGGATAGGAGCTGTAGTAGATAATGGACTTACAGCAAATCATCTCAACCTTAACGACGACAAAGATTTATATCTATTCAATAATTTCGTAGCTAAAAAGGCCGCATACAGTCGCACGATGAAGGAAGGTACAAAATGGGCTACGCTTTGTCTACCGTTTGATGTCTCACTCGATGGTCAGAACTTCCGCGCCTTCCATCTGCTTTCGACTACAGAAGATGGCGTAGAACTCAAGGAAATGGAGAAAGTAATCAAGGCTGGTACGCCTGCTGTCATCATGATGAAAGAGGCGGAGACCAAGCTCCAGTTCTCTATAGACAATTCGTCAATAATAAGTAATATTTCACCCGAGACTACTGAGGACTACAACTACAAGTTTGTGGGTATCTATCAACAAAAGGAGTTCAACAAGGATACGGATGGCAACTGCTTCATCGTGAAGGGCAACATGCTGATGAATCCTGCTAAACTGCTGGAGAACGAAAAGACCACAAAAGTGGCCTGCAAGCCTTTCCGTGCTTACTTTGTTTACAATTCTGAAACTGTAGGCGCCAAAACGCTGAACATCAGTATCAGCGACAAGACGACAGCCATCGATCATCTCGATGCTATAGGCGATGGGAAGGCGGAATACTACGACCTGCAGGGCCGTCGCCTCAATGAGCCTCAGAAGGGCATTAACATTGTGAAACGTGGTGGAAAAACCATGAAAATAGTCATCAAATAAAGAATGAGAATTATGAAAAAGAAAAATTATATCAAGCCGGAAACAAATAGCGTGGCTATCCAAGCACAGACGTTTTTTGCAACATCTCTCACAAAATTTGAGCTCAAGCAAGCAGCTGAACTATATTACGAAGAGAATATAGAGAAATATCGCGAAAAGGACGGAAGTATATGGGCCGACTAAGATGATGGAATAGTGATCGACTCAACGTCAAGGGTCTATGTGCCACAATGATAAGTGGCGTATAGACCCTTGTTTTTTGCCGTTTCACTTAAGGGAATCACCCAGGGAAATATATTGGCCTACGAAGGCACGGACGTGGGCGGCGTAGGCGACGGGATGGTCGTGGAAACTACGCGCATGGATGCTGCCCGGACTGACCCATTGCGCCTTGGGCTGGGGCTTGGCAGCGTAGAGGCGCGCCAGCATGGAGAAAGGCACGAAGGTGTCGCGGTCGCCATGAATGAAGAGCATTGGCTTGTGGCAACGGGCCACCTGACGCAGAGGCGAGGCCTCGTCGAAACTCCAGCCGTAGCGAAGACGACAAAGGGCGCTGCAGGCATGGAGCAGCGGAAAGGCGGGGAGGCCGAAACGGTCGTGGAGTTCACCCTCAAACTCGTCCCAGGCGCTGGTGTAGCCACAGTCTTCGACAAAGCACTTCACATAGGAGGGAAGCGTTTCGCCCGAGACGCACATCACCGTGGCAGCTCCCATCGACACGCCGTGGAGCACCATCCGCGTGCTACCATCATGACCGAAACGGCTGTTGGCCACCTCCATCCAGCGCATCACGTCGAGGCGATCGAGCCAACCCATCTGCACGGCCTCACCCTCGCTGCGGCCGTGGGCGTGGAGGTCGGGGAGCAGGAGATTGAAACCCATGTGGTGGTAGATGGAAGCGATGTGCATCATACCCATCCCGTTGTCCTCATAGCCGTGGACGAGGAGGGCCACGCGGTCAGTGGGCCGGGGAGCAAGAATATAGGTGGCATGGTGACGCTCGCCTGTGGGCATGGTGACGAAAGTGTCGCGCAGGGCGTGGTGGCGCTGCAGGCTATCAGCCCAGGGGCGCAACTGCGGGTTTTCGTCGATGATGTTGTGGAAGCGCCAAGAGAGGTCGTGGCTGTGTTCCATTGACGGACGGAGGGCATAACGCAACATATAGTCACTGCCCAGGCCGAGGGCCGCGAGGAGCACCACGCAGACCACGGCGAAGCCCACAAGAGCCCGCTTGCGGGAGGAGAAGGGACGTTTATTCATATCTTTATTCATAATGAGTATTCATTTATAATGGATCTTTAGCAACCGCAAAGATAATACTTTTTTTTGTGTTTACTCCAACCAGTAGAGGTAAAATACCAAAAATAGTATTACCTTTGCAGAGCCTTCATCCCCTCTTGAAGAGGACGGATCATAGAGATTTACGGAGAAGAATACGCGTAGTGTTACACCCTTCAAGTAGAAAAAGGACGGCGATAGGCGAATCGGTTTGATAGAAGCATACGTGCCTCATTGTGAATAAACCTGTGGAAAACCCCGTGGAAAAGTGGGGGAACAATCTTCTCATAACCTTGTGGATTTCCACCGACCCACGGCCGAAACCTACCCAGAGTGGATATTCACAGGGTTATCCAAGCCGATTTAGACAAGTTTTCAACGGATTTAGGCGCTCAAAAGATATAAACTTATTATCTTTGCATAAGATTGTGGAAATGTGGAAAAATGGGTTTACTAACTGACTATCAGAAAATACAAAAAATGATAAAGCAGGGAAAAGGCTAAGAAAATGTGGATAATGGAAAACGGGCAATAAGACCCAAAAGTTATCCACGTTATCCACGGCCTATCATAACTCATCATATTTTCTTTTAGAAAGAAAAAAAGAAATAATAATATAAATAAGTTGAGAATATGAACGTGAAAGAAGAATGGAAGTCGAAAGGTTTCATTGATGAGCCCGTTGATGAGTCTCTGGATCTGAAGCAAGAGATACGCCGTCTCTGCCGCGAGAAGGACGCTATTATCCTGGCCCACTACTACACGATGCCGGAGATACAGGACATAGCCGATTTTGTCGGCGACTCGCTGGCGCTGGCGCGTGAGGCGGCCAAGACGGAGGCCAAGGTGATGGTTATGTGTGGCGTCCACTTCATGGCCGAGACCTGCAAGTTGCTCTCGCCGGAGAAGACGGTGCTCTCGCCCGACCTTACGGCGGGCTGCTCGCTGGCCGACAGTTGCAAGGCCGAGGACCTGCGGAAGTTTAAGGAGGAGCACCCGGGCTACGAGGTGGTCTCCTACGTCAATACGACGGCGGCGGTGAAGGCGCTGACCGACGTGGTGGTGACCTCGGGCAATGCCAAGAAGGTGATCGACTCCATCCCCAAGGACACGAAGCTCATCTTCGGACCAGACTACAACCTCGGAAGCTATATCAACTCCGTGACGGGCAGAAACATGTTGCTGTGGAATGGTGGCTGTCACGTCCATGAGCGCTTTAGTGTGGCGGAGATCGTCAAATTCAAGGAGCAGCATCCCGAGGCCGTCGTCATGGCCCACCTGGAGTGTAAGGCGCCCGTGCTGGCCGCTGCCGACGTGAAGGGATCGACGGCCACGATGCTCCATTACGCACAGGATCATCCTGAGGTCAAAGAGTTTATCGTTGCTACAGAGGCCGGTATCCTCCATGAGATGCAGCGCACCTGTCCCAACCAGACTTTCCTCCCCGTGCCTCCTGAGGTGACGGAGGGTGGCAGAGGCTGCGCTTGCACGGAGTGTGAGTATATGAAGAAGAACACGCTCAAGAAGGTGTATAACGCACTGAAGTATGGCTGGCCTGCCGTAGAGGTGGATCCTGTCATTGCACGCGACGCCGTGAAGCCCATCGAGCGCATGCTCTCCCTCAGTTAATCCGCATGAAGGGTAGGGTGGCTTATCAGTTATAAAAATACAGCAGGATGATGGAAAGGTCCGTCTCCTGCTGTATTTTACTTTTTATCTGAATGGGAACAAGCGGATTGGTTCTAAAAAACAACAAACAAGTCTTATATACAATTATACAATAATCAAACTTATCTTATGAGGAGAATCGTATGTTCAGTATTTGCATTGTGCTGCTGCTCGCTGGTGCTTGCGCAGGAGAAGACGCGCAGTCTGTCGGTAGAACTGCTTGGTGCTCAAAATATGGTGGGCGTCAACTATGATAGCCGGTTCAAGGGCAACTCGGGCTGGGGCTACCGAGTGGGCATAGGCTATGGTTATGGAGACAATTCCAGTTGGATCGATCAGAAAATCAGTGGTGTGGGTGTGCCGTTGGAGTTGAATTACCTGCTTGGAGAGAAGAAGAGTAAACTGGAGGTAGGCTTTGGCGCCAGTCTGGGTATGTATCATGTCAAGGAAACGTCATGGTTCTATTCTCAGCCCGTGCCGCCCGAGACGGAAGGAATTGCAGAGCCCTATGAATCGAAGGAGAACCGTTTCGGCTATTTCTTGTTTGGCAACATCGGCTATCGCTACCAGCGTACCAACGGTTTTATGTTTCGCGTAGGCTTATCGCCGTCGTTCAACTTCGGCGATAAGCATGGCCTCAGTAAGTCCGCCTTCTACCCGTACATCGGACTTGGCTGGTCGTTCTGACGCTATCAAGGCGGTTATATATATAAGGTATGTTTTTCTATATATAAATAATGTATAGGATAATGTATAGGAAAACCTACTGAGCGTTCTTCTCCTCTTCCTTGGTGAGCACGTGGTCCACACCTTCCATACGGTCTATTAGATAGACGGGGCGGCGCTTGGTCTCGATGAAGACTTTGCCGAGGTATTCGCCGATAATGCCCAGGGAGATGAGCTGTACGCCTCCGAGGAAGAGGATGAGGATGACGATGGTGGGGAAGCCCTGGACGGCTTCGCCGACCACGAGCGTCTTGATGAAGACATAGACCATGTAGAGGATGGCCAGCAGGGCACTGAGGAGGCCGATGAGGGTGGAAAGGCGGAGCGGGGCGGTGGTGTAGGAGGTTAGACCGTCGATGGCCAAGTCGGCCAGGCGGCGGAAGTTGAAGGACGACTGGCCTGCCGTGCGCTGCTGCTCGTGGTAGCTGATTTCCTGTTTCTTGAAGCCAATCCACACGTACATGCCCTTGGTGTAGCGTTGCGACTCGCGAAGTTGCCGTAGGGCGAGGATGCAGCGACGGTCGAGGAGGCGGAAGTCGCCTACGTTTTCGAGCACGTCGAAGCGGGTGGAACGGTTGAGGAGGCTGTAGTAGAGGCGGCTCAGACGGCGGCGCAGCCAACTCTCGCGGGCGATGTCTCGCCGCGCATAGACGTCCTGTGCCCCCTCCTCCCAAAGGTGCAGCATGTCGGGTATGAGGGCAGGCGGATGCTGGAGGTCGGCGTCGAGGATGATGACGCAGTCGCCCGAGGCGTGGTCGAAGCCCGCCAGCATGGCATTCTCCTTGCCAAAATTGCGTGAGAGGCTGATGAAGGCAACCCGCGGGTCCTTGCGACGCAGTTGGCGCATAACGCTGAGCGACTGGTCGCGGCTGCCGTCGTCGATGAGCAATACCTCCCATTGGTATTGCACCTGGCCATCCATGACCTCACACAGGGCTGCATGGAGGGCGGGGAGCGACGACTCCTCGTTGTAGCAGGGAATGAGCAGGGTGACTTTCTTCATGTTTTTATTTCTTTTTTTGAGATTTCCGGCCCTTTCGAACAGATTCTTATTGTTGTGATGGAATCTGAAAAGGAGAAAATCAGTTGATGACGGCAATCTTGCAGACCACACCCTTGCTGCCATCCTCCGTGGCTGCCTCGACCATATAGACGCCACTTGCCACCCGTTTGCCGTCGAGATCGTTGCCGTCCCATGTGAAGGTGCCGCCTTGGCTTCTACCCTCGGCCACGAGTGTTCCTGCGGTAGTGACGATCTTCACGTCGACGTTGTAGCTCAGTCCCGTGACGGTGATGGTCCCACGGTAGTCTGGGCGAACGGGATTGGGATAGGCGTATGTTGTCTCCTTGTCCATCGTCTGCGAAGGCTCCGAGGCGTCGCTCAGATAGGAGCAGAGACCCTTGTCGGTGCCGATGAAGACCTCTCCCGTCTTGGGGTCGATGGCCAGCGACTCGATGTTGTCGCTCACGAGGCCACTGTTGGAGGAAAGGAAATGGTGAACCTGCGTGTTGAGGTCGGCGCTGATGAGATAGACGCCGTTGCCGCCCGTGCCAAACCACTTGCGGTTGCCGCCATCGACGGCCATGCAGGTGATGTCGATGTTGTTGAGCAGGTAGTCGGCGAGGTTGCTGCCGTCGTTGCGTGGCACCTTGTACTGCTGGAAGACCACGCTTCCGGGATCGGTTGACAGGTCGGAGGGCTGCAGATAGACAGGGCCACCGTTGAGTCCCGCCCAGATATTTCTGTCGCGGTCCTCCGCCATGCAGCGCACGCCACCGCCGCCATTGACCTCGGCATTGTCCTCGTTGACGAAGCGCGTATAGCGATTGATACCCTTTGTGGAGGGCTGATAGACTACTAGGGCTGGCGTCTTGTAGTGGTTGTTGGCCAACCAGAGATTACCCGAGGTATCGAAGGTCAGGCAGCCGCCGTTGTTGAGTGATGTGTTATCGCTGCCCATGAACGACTTGTTGTGGTGGCTCACCCATTGTCCATCCTTAGTGAGCTGGCTCAGGGAGGAACCATCGCTGATGCCATTGAAGACCCACAGGTCGCCCGTGGTGTCAAACTTCAGTCCGCTGACGATGACATAGTCCTTGTTGCCAGCCGCCACGCCATGGGCCACCTGCAGGCAGCCTCCACTATTATCGTAGTTATACTCGCGGACGAAGGTGCCGTTGCTAAACTCGTAGAGGCCGGTTCTGCCTCCCGCCAGGACGCGGGCAGGATTGGTGGGATCGACGTCTATACACATCAAGTCGAGATACTGGTGGCCCGTCTTTGCCGCCACGTCATCCTCATAGATTTGCCACTCTCCGCCGTCGAGCACCTGGATGGTGGCGGGACGGCGCAGCTCGGTCAGTCCGTAGCCGCCACCGACGGTATAGAGTTTGCCGCCGCTATAGCGCATGAAGCCGAAATAGTTGTATTGGGGGCCGCCCGGTGAAAGCGTCTTCGCTGTAGCCATCAGTTCGGGGTCAGGACTCAGACTGCGCGCCACATACTCGCCCGTGCGCCGCCAGTTGCCCTTGTCGAGCAGGTTGTCCGTCATGAGGGCCCGATACTGTCCCTTCTGCTTCGACTCGGCGTAGATGTAGCCGCCCTCGATGTGGCAGTAGTCCACGGCAAAGCCGAGGTTGTAGGTGTTGGCTATCTCCGCCTGCGCCACGTTGAGGCAGACGATGCCGAAGCCTGTGGCGATGTAGCAGAGCTTCCCGTAGTTGTAGATGCTATGGATGGTTTTGTCGGCGGTCATGGAGTGGTTGTAGTAGTCGCTGATGCATACTACGTTGTCCTTGCCATCGACCAAGTCGATATAGCCCGACTCATAGATGACGACGAGGCGCGCGGCCCCCTTGTTCCACCCGATGAGCGTCACACCCGTATCGGTCAGTCCGTTGGTCTTGTCGAAGGTGTGGATACTCTGGTCCTTCTCGTTGTAGGCATAGAGGTCGTTGGAGGCGAGGACGTAGAGCCGGTCGCCTCCTTTCTCCACCCATGTGGGGTTGTGGTAGGACATATACGCCTTCCACGTTCCGATTTCCTGTGCCTGCAGGCCCGTGGCCGAACTCAGGAGTCCGGACAAGAGCAGGGCTGATACGAAATGTTTCATCATCTATGAGATATAATAGGTATAAATGGGGACGGACAAGCCTGGACGTGCAAGGATATCCGTTCCGCCTTGCGCTTACGCCTTCTCTCCGTGGAGAAACGCCACCAGTTTTCTGACGGCTCTTCCTCGGTGGGAAATTTGGTTTTTGACGGTCTCGCCCAGTTCGGCAAACGACTGGTCGTAGCCTTCGGGGATAAAGATGGGGTCGTAGCCGAAGCCTTCCGTGCCATGCTTCTCCAGGGCGATTTTTCCCTCCACCTCGCCGCAGAAGCAGTCCGTGCGGGGCGAGGCCGACGGCGCGTCCTGTCTCCTTATTAACGTGATGATGGTGCGGAATCGTGCCTTGCGGTTGTTATTATTTCCTAATTTGACCAGTAGTTTGTGCATATTGGCCTCGCTGTCGTGGTCCGTGCCCTCGGCGTAGCGCGCGCTGTGGACTCCCGGCTCGCCACCCAAGGCATCGACCTCCAGTCCCGTGTCGTCGGCAAAGCAGTCGTAGCCATAGTGGTCGAAGACGTACTGGGCTTTGGCGAGACTATTCTCCTCCAACGTAGCCCCGTCTTCGGGAATATCCTCGTGGCAACCGATGTCGGCCAAGGATAGGAGCTCGTAGCCCGTTCCCAGTATCTCGCGCAGTTCGCGCAACTTGTGCGCGTTGTTGGTTGCAAAAACCAGTTTTATCTTGTCGTTGTTCATCTTCTATTCGTCGTTTATATTCTTCTAGTCCATCATCTTCTTGTTGATCATACTTTTTCCTCTGCGGCAGGTATTTCCCCCTTCATAGTGGGTTTCTGTTCCTTTGCGTCAGGGACTTCTGTATGGTTCTTTTGGGTTGCTTTCTCGGTTTCCTCGCCCAGTGCCATTTCCTTGCGCATCTTCTCCGATATATTGCCCTTGATCTCGTCGAAGCCATTGCCAAAGACGCCAATGACGGCCGACTGTGAGACGAAGGCGTGGGGGTCCACATACTTGATGAGGCGGAAGATATACTGGCTCTCGCGCTTGCGGGCCAGAACGAAGAGCACCTTGGTGGGTGTGTTGGTGAACCAGCCGTAGCCGTCGAGGATCGTCACGCCGTGGTGGGTCGTGCTGCCAATGGCGCTGGCTATCTTCTCATAGTTTTTGGAGAAGATCAAGAACTGCACGCTCTGTCGCCGAGAGTTGAATACGTAGTCGAGCATGACGTTCTCCGTCAGCAGCGTGAAGAGGCCGAAGACCACCGTGTGGAGACGCTCCTGCATCGTTGCGCCAAAGGCTGAGAAGAAGAGACAGGAACCGATGATGCAGAAGTTGACGCAGATGAGGACGTTGCCCAGCGAGATGTCCTTATACTTGTTGATGCAGGCCGCGATGATATCCGTGCCACCGGTCGATCCATTGCTCAGGAAGACGATGGCAAGGCCCGATCCGGTGAACATCGTGCCAATAATCAAGGCCATGAACGTGTTGCCTGCTCCGAGGATTTGGATCATCTGGCCGTCGGCCCCCGTCATCCAACTCTGTGCCAGCGTGAGCATGGTGGAGAGCAGGACGATGGCGTAGATGGTCTTGAGCAGGAAGCGCAGGCCCAGGATCTTCAGCGCCGCGATGAGCATGACGACGTTGAGCGTCAGGTAGGTTTGGTAGATGGGAATGCCCGTGACGTAGAATACGATGGCGGAGAGACCCGTCAGCGCACCTGTCACAATCTTGTAAGGCAAGAGGAAGCAGGTCCATCCTATGGTGTAGAACATCAGGCCCAGGGCGATGCAGAGGTAGTCCAGCATCTGGTTTTTCATGTGCTCCCTACTGTTGAGAAAGTTTTTTACCGTTTTTGACATAATTGCTATTGAGATATACTGTTACTATTGATACTATCGAGATATACTATACTATAGAGATATACTATTGCTGAGATAAAATCTATTGAGATAATCTTGTGTCTGTGAAGAGGGGTCGGAAGATGTTTTCAGCTCCCGACCCCTGTTATGCTAATCGTCTTTGGTCGGTCTATTTTACCACGATATTGATGATGCGTCCCGGTACGACGATGGTCTTGACGACCTGCTTGCCCTCCAGGTACTTCTGGCTTCGCTCGTCGCTCATGGCCGCCTCGATGATGGCCTCCTTGCTGGCCGTGGCGGGCAGGTTGATCTGGAAGCGCGCTTTGCCGTTGAAGGAGACGGGCATCTGCACTTCGTCCTCGACGAGGTAGTCTTCGTTCCAGGTCGGCCACTCGGTGTCGCAGACGCTTCCCTTGCCGCCTGTCTGCTCCCAGAGTTCCTCGGCAATGTGGGGAGCGAAGGGTGCGAGCACCGTCACCAGGGTACGGAGGATGCGGAGGTTGCGACACTTCTGCTGCGTCAGCTCGTTGGTGCAAACCATAAATGCGCTTACGCTCGTGTTGTAGGAGAAGACCTCGATGTCCGTGCTCACCTTCTTGATGAGCTTGTGGAGGCTCTTGAGTTCTTCCTTCGTCGGATCTTCGTCGACGAGCTCCTGCTGGAAGAGTTTCCAGAACTTCTTCAGGAAGCGGTGGCAACCGTCAATGCCGTTGGTGTCCCAAGGCTTGCTTGCCTCCACCGGACCGAGGAACATCTCGTAGAGGCGGAGCGTGTCGGCGCCATACTGGCTTACGATGTCGTCGGGGTTGACCACGTTGAACATCGACTTCGACATCTTCTCAATGGCCCAGCCACAGACGTACTTGCCGTCCTCGAGGACAAACTCGGCGTTCTTCAATTCGGGACGCCAAGCGCGGAAGGCGTCGAGGTCGAGGATGTCGGCGTGGACGATGTTCACGTCGACGTGGATCGGTGTGGTGTCGTACTGGTCCCTCAGTCCCTTGGAGACGAAGACGGGGTGTTCGGCAGCGTCGGCTGCATTGACACGATAGACGAAGTTGCTGCGGCCCTGGATCATGCCCTGGTTGACCAGTCGCTGGAAGGGTTCCTCCTTGCAGCTTACGCCGAGGTCGAAGAGGAACTTGTTCCAGAAGCGTGAGTAGATGAGGTGGCCCGTGGCGTGCTCCGTTCCGCCGACGTAGAGGTCCACGTTCTGCCAATACTCGTCGGCCTTCTTGCCCACGAGTGCCTGGTCGTTGTGCGGATCCATATAGCGGAGGTAGTAGGCGCTGGATCCGGCGAAGCCCGGCATGGTGCAGAGTTCGATGGGGAAGACGGTCTTATGGTCGATGAGTCGCTTTTCGACCACGCAGCGCTTCTCCGTGTCCCAGGCCCACTTCTCGGCGCGTCCCAATGGAGGCTCGCCACTCTCGGTGGGCTTGTAGGCGTCGATCTCGGGCAGCTGCAGCGGCAGGCAGTCTTCGGGAATCATATAGGGCATGTCGTCCTTGTAATAGACGGGGAAGGGCTCACCCCAGTAGCGCTGGCGGGAGAAAATGGCGTCGCGCAGGCGGTAGTTGACCTTGACCTGGCCGATGCCCTGCTCGGCGATAAACGCCTTGGTCTTGGCGATGGCCTCCTGGACGGTCAGTCCGTTGAGCGTGAGTGTGGAGTTCACACCCTCGCGCGGCGAGTTCATGACCGTGCCCTCCTTGGCGTCGAAACTCTCCTGGCTGACGTCGGCTCCCTCGATGAGCGGGACGATGGGCAGCTGGAAGTGGCGAGCGAAGGCGTAGTCGCGTGAGTCGTGGGCCGGGACGGCCATGATGGCTCCCGTGCCGTAGCCGGCGAGCACGTACTCAGAGATCCAGATGGGGATGCGCTCGCCCGTGAACGGGTTGACGCCATAGGATCCGGAGAAGACACCCGTCACCTTGTGGTCGGCCATGCGGTCGCGCTCCGTGCGCTTGGCGACATAGGCGAGATAGGCCTCCACCTCCTCGCGCTGCTCGCTGGTAGTCAGCTGGGCTACCAGCTCCGACTCCGGAGCCAGTACCATGAAGGTGACGCCGAAGATCGTGTCGGCACGTGTGGTGAAGATGGTGAAGTGGCCGCGGCGTTCCTCCGTGCCCTCGGGTGTGATGCTCTCGAAGCGCATCTCCGCTCCCTCGCTGCGTCCCACCCAGTTGCGCTGGGTCTCCTTGATGGAGTCGCTCCAGTTCACGAGATCCAGTCCGTCGAGCATCCGCTGCGCATAGGCCGAGACGCGCAGGCACCACTGGCGCATCTTGCGCTGGACGACGGGATAGCCACCGCGCACGCTCACGCCATCCACCACCTCGTCGTTGGCCAGCACCGTGCCCAGTTCCTGGCACCAGTTGACCATCGTCTCGCCGAGGTAGGCGATGCGGTAGTTCATGAGCGTCTGTTGCTGCTCCTTCTCATTCATGCTCCGCCAGTCGCGGGCCGAAAAGACGAGCGGCTCCGTCTGGGCCACGTCCATGTCGAGCGTGCCCTCCTCCTCGAAGTGGCGCACCAGCTCGTGGATGGGGCGCGCCTGCTTCGTGCGGTTGTCGTAGTACGACTCAAACATTCGCTCAAAGGCCCATTGGGTCCAATGGTAGTAGCCGGCGTCGCAGGTGCGCACCTCGCGGCTCCAGTCGAAGCAGAATCCTATCTTGTCCAGCTGCTCGCGGTAGCGCTTGATGTTCTGCTCCGTCGTCACGGCCGGGTGCTGTCCGGTCTGGATGGCATACTGCTCGGCGGGCAGTCCGTAGGCATCGTAGCCCATGGGGTTGAGGACGTTGAAGCCCTGCTGGCGCTTGTAGCGCGCGTAGATGTCGCTGGCGATGTAGCCCAGCGGGTGGCCGACGTGCAAACCTGCTCCCGAGGGATAGGGGAACATGTTGAGGACGTAGAACTTCTTACGTGTTGGGTCCTCCGTCACCTGGTAGGTCTGATGGTCCCGCCAGTGCTGCTGCCATTTCTGTTCGATCTCTCTGAAATCGTATTCCATTGCTATGTTTTTGTGTTATCGCTTGTACTGTTTGCCGCCCGAGGGGGTGTTTGGGGCAATTTGCGTGCAAATTTACAAAAAACTTTCCTCATAGAAGCGTTTTTTTCGTGATATTCCCCTGTCGTTCCCTAAATTTGGAACGAATTGTTCCGAAAACCTTGTTGAGGCCCTGTCGGCTCACCCGATAATCCAAAATCACCCCAAAATAGGCTCATGAGACAAATCGGAAACAACTCATCAAAAACGCCTCAAATCATACTCAAAAAATGAAGTTATATTCATCGGCCTATGAAGTTAACTTCATTTTTCGAAGGTCTTAGAGATAGGTGTGATTCTACCAAATGACGTCATAGAGACTATCGCATTGACAACTCATGAGACACATAGAACAACCCACGGTAGCTGAGGGCCCGTCTCAATGGTAGCTTATCCTTCGTCTCGGTCATAGCTTACCCTTCGTCTCGGTCATAGCTTACCTTTCGTCTTGGTCGTAGCTTACCCTTTGTTTTGGTTGTAGATAAGATTCGACTGCAGATCTCTTGTGGAACGACCTCATTCAGGCGGCGGATTGTTACAATTCGATGACGTTTGTCTAAAAATATGTTTGGCTACTAATAAATAATTATAAATCGTTTGTTGCTCTTTGGTATTGTCGCTAACTTTGCATTCCTCAAAAAACGCACCCTCCCTTCGCCCCAGGCTAAGGGAAAGGAGAGAGAAAGTGGAGTGGGGCGGTAAGTATAAGATTATCAATGATGAAAGATCAACAACACATCATGGGGCTCACTGCCGAGGAGGTGGTGGCCAGTCGTCAGAAATACGGGGAAAATGTCCTTACTCCGCCGAAAAAGGCGTCTGTCTGGTCGCTTTTCCTGGAGAAGTTCAAGGACCCGCTGATCATTACCCTGCTCTTCGCGGGTGTCCTCTCCATCGGCATAGCCTGCTACGAGTATTATGGTCTGCACCACGGCGCGACGGTCTTCTTCGAGCCTGTGGGCATCTTTGTAGCTATATTCCTGGCTACGGCCGTGTCCTTCTACTTCGAGCGCGAGGCCGACAAGCAGTTTTCCATTCTCAACCAGGTCCACGACGATGAGCCCGTGGAGGTGATTCGCGACGGCAACGTCACCTCCATCCCCAAGCGCGAGGTAGTGGTGGGCGATATTGTGGTGCTGCCGACGGGAGCGGAGATTCCCGCAGACGGCGAACTCTTGGAGGCGGTGAGCCTCTCGGTCGATGAGTCGTCGCTCACGGGAGAGCCCGTCTGCCGCAAGAGCATTCACCCCGAAAACTTCGACCCCAATGCCACCTTTGCCACCAACCACGTCTTGCGCGGCACGAAGGTGATGGAGGGCCACGGCAGGATGCGCGTCACGGCCGTGGGCGACGCCACGGAGAACGGCAAGGTCTTCGAGGCCGCACAGATAGACAATAGTGTCCGCACGCCGCTCAACGAGCAGCTGGACCGCCTCGGACTGCTGGTGACCAACGTCAGTTATGTATTCGCAGCCCTCATCATCGTGGGACGGCTCATCGTCTTCTTCGACTGGGCGCCCGTGGTCTGGACGCTGGCTCTGCCCACGGCGCTGTTCTTTTACCTCGTCATCTGCCGTTTCAAGCGCTGGCGCTGGACGTTCAAGGCCGTGGCTTCCACCAGCTACTTCCTCCTGCTGCTGGCCATGATCTACTATTTCCATCTGTCGCTTGGCGGTGCGGAGCAATGGGACGATCTGGTGACTTATACGCTCAACACGCTGATGATAGCCGTGACGCTTATAGTCGTCTCCGTGCCCGAGGGACTGCCCATGGCCGTGGCGCTGAGCTTGGCCTACAGTATGCGGCGGATGCTCAAGACTAACAACCTTGTCAGAAAGATGCATGCTTGCGAGACGATGGGTGCTACGACCGTTATCTGTACTGACAAGACGGGCACGCTGACGCAGAACAAAATGCAGGTCTATGAGAGCCGTTTCTTCGGGATACCTTCGGGATGCCTTCGGGATGATGCTGTGGCCGAGGGAATGGCCGTCAACTCCACGGCCTCGCTGGATTTCTCCGACCCGAAGTCGCCCCAGGTGCTGGGCAACCCTACTGAGGGTGCTCTCCTGCTGTGGCTCGACCAGCAGGGCGTGGACTACCGCCAGTTGCGCGAGGCTGCTTCCATCGACGAGGAACTGCCCTTCTCCACAGAGCGCAAATATATGGCTACTGTCGTCCGCTCGCCTCGGCTCGGAGGGCAGCGCGTGCTCTACGTCAAGGGTGCGCCCGAGATCGTGCTCTCGCTCTGTGCCCAGACGGCAGGAGACGTGGCGCGCGAGACCATCGATGGCTGGCTGGCTGGCTATCAAGGCCAGGCCATGCGTACGCTGGGTTTTGCCTCGTTGCCACTCAAGGACGGCGAGGAGGCCATCGCCGAGGGCAAGGTGGTGGCGAAGGGCCTTACCTTCCAAGGCATTGTGGCTATCAGCGACCCCGTGAGGGCCGATGTGCCGGCAGCAGTAGAGGAATGTATGAAGGCGGGCATCTTGATCAAAATCGTCACGGGCGACACGCCAGGAACGGCCAAGGAGATAGGGCGCCAGATAGGTCTCTGGACTCCGCAGGACGGAGACAGGAAAATCATCACCGGGCCGGAGTTTGCTGCCCTCTCGGACGAGGAACTTGCTCACCGTGTGATGGACTTGAAAATCATTGCCCGGGCGCGCCCCATGGACAAAAAACGGCTCGTAGAGGCGCTGCAGAAACTTGACCAAGTGGTGGCCGTGACGGGCGACGGAACCAATGACGCACCTGCCCTCAAGGCGGCCCATGTCGGACTATCGATGGGCGACGGAACGGCCGTGGCCAAGGAGGCGAGCGACATCACGATCATCGACAACTCGTTCTCTTCCATCGGCAAGGCCGTGATGTGGGGACGCTCGCTCTACAAGAACATCCAGCGCTTCCTGCTCTTCCAGCTCACGGTCAATGTGGCGGCGTGCTTCATCGTCCTGAGCGGAGCCTTCATGGGTACGCAGAGTCCGCTCACGGTCACGCAGATGCTATGGGTGAACCTCATCATGGACACCTTTGCCGCCATGGCTCTGGCTTCGCTGCCGCCCTCGGAGCGCGTGATGCGGGACAAGCCGCGAGACCGCAAGGCCTTCATTCTCACCCGCGCGATGTATGAAAATATTCTGGGTGTGGGAGGCTGCTTCTTCGTCTTGCTCTTCGTGCTGCTCTATATCTTCGAGCACGCCGGCATCACGAGTCTCATGGACTTGCTCCACGTGCGCCTCGGAGCATCCGACGGACTGACCCGCTACGAGGAGACGCTCTTCTTCACCATCTTCGTGATGACCCATTTCTTCTATCTCTTCTGTTCCAGGGCCTTCGAGACGGGACGCAGCGCCCTCCATTTCAAGGGCTGCAAGGGACTGCTGCTGATCGTGGCCATCATCTTCATTGGACAGATAGCCATGGTAGAACTGCCGGGAATACAGCATTTCTTCAACGTCTGCGACCTCAAAGTGGCGGACTGGGCCATCATCATTCTGGCCTCTTCCCTCGTCCTGTGGGTGCGGGAGGGCTGGAGCTGGCTCAAGCGCTGCGTCGGCTAAGGGCGCAGAATCTGTGTGCTGGGCGGGCGCGCCTCGAACTTTTTGCGCCCGCCAGGCACAAAAACGGGGGTATCATTTTGCTATTCGGCCTTATTTTTGTATTTTTGCATCCTTGAACTTTCGCGAAGGGGAAGAGCCACGCTGCTTGCTTGATTTTTCCCCCTCTGCGGCAACAATTCAACAAGGCAAAGGCTGACTATGGCAACAAACGACAAGGGACTTACCCCCATGATGCGGCAGTTTTTCTCGATGAAGGAGAAGCACCCCGAGGCGCTGCTGCTCTTCCGCTGCGGCGACTTCTATGAGACCTACTGCGACGACGCGGTGGAGGCTGCGCGCATCCTGGGCATCACGCTCACGCGTCGCAACAACGGAGCGGCGAGTGGGGCGGAGATGGCGGGTTTTCCCCACCATGCCCTCGACACCTATCTACCGAAACTCATCCGCGCGGGAAAGCGTGTGGCCATCTGCGACCAACTGGAGGATCCGAAGAAAAAGCGGGCCGCCATCAAGGGCAAGAAGGGTCTTTCGGAGATGGACAAGATGGTGAAGCGCGGCATTACCGAACTCGTGACGCCGGGCGTGGCCATGGGAGACAACGTGCTCAACTACAAGGAGAACAACTTTCTTGCCGCCATCCATTTCGGTAAGGGGGCTTGCGGTGTGAGCTTGCTTGATATTTCCACGGGAGAGTTTCTCACCGGAGAGGGCAACTACGACTATGTGGAGAAACTCCTGGGCAACTTCCAGCCGAAGGAGGTGCTCTACGACCGCACGCGCAAGCAGGACTTTGAACAGCAGTTTGGCACCAAATTCGTCACCTTTGAACTCGATGACTGGGTCTTCACCGACCAGACGGCGCGACAGAAGCTCCTCAAGCATTTCAAAACCAAGAACCTCAAGGGTTTTGGCGTGGACCACCTGCGCAACGGCATCGTTGCCGCAGGGGCCATCATGCAGTATTTGGAACTGACCCAGCACACACATATCTCTCATATCACCTCGTTGCGCCGCATCGAGGAGGACCGCTACGTACGTCTCGACCGCTTCACCATCCGGTCCCTGGAGCTCCTCCAGCCGATGCAGGAGGAGGGCACGAGTCTGCTCGACGTCATCGATCATACGGTCACGCCGATGGGCGGACGCATGATCCGACGGTGGACGGTCTTCCCGCTGCGCGATGTCAGGCAGATCAACGAGCGGCTCGATGGTGTGGAGTATTTCTACCGCGACACGGACTTCCGCGAGACCGTGGACGACGAGTTTCACCGCATCGGCGACCTGGAGCGCATTATCTCCAAGGCGGCGGTGGGCCGCATCTCGCCCCGAGAGGTCAACCAGTTGCGCCATGCGCTGGCTGCCACCGTGCCCGTGAAGACGGCTTGCCTGGAGTCGGACAACGAGGCCATGCGGCGCGTGGGCGAGCGACTGAACCTCTGCGAGACGCTCCGAAAGAGAATAGAGCAGGAGATACAGCCCGACCCACCCCTGCAGATCAACAAGGGGGGCGTGATAGCGGCGGGCTTCAGTCCTGAGCTCGACGACCTGCGATCCATCCGCGACAATGGCAAAGAGTATCTGTTGCAGATACAGCAGCGAGAGATGGAAAAGACGGGTATCAGTTCGCTGAAGATAGGCTTCAACAACGTCTTCGGCTACTACCTGGAGGTGCGCAACACGTTCAAGGACAGGGTGCCAGCGGAGTGGGTGCGCAAGCAGACCCTCGCCCAGGCGGAGCGCTACATCACCGAGGAACTGAAGGAGTATGAGGAGAAAATCCTCGGCGCCGACGAGAAGATCATCGCCCTCGAGACTTCGCTCTTCATGCAGTTGGTGGAGGACATGAGGGAGTATATCCCGCAGATTCAGATCAATGCCAATGTCATAGCCCATCTCGACTGCCTGCTCTCCTTTGCCAAGGTGGCAGAGGAGCAGGGCTACGTGCGCCCCGTGGTCGATGAGAGCGACGTGCTCGACATCAGTCAGGGTCGCCATGCTGTCATCGAGACGCAGCTTCCTGTCGGGGAGCGATATGTCCCCAACGATGTCTATCTGGACACGGAGCGCCAGCAGATTGTGATGATCACGGGTCCTAATATGTCGGGTAAGTCGGCCTTGCTGCGCCAGACGGCCCTCATAGCAATCATGGCCCAGATGGGCTGTTTCGTGCCTGCCGAGCGCGCCCGCATAGGACTGGTGGACAAGGTCTTTACAAGAGTGGGCGCCAGCGACAGTCTTTCCACGGGCGAATCAACGTTTATGGTGGAGATGACCGAGGCTGCCAATATTCTCAACAACGTCACGCCACGCTCGCTCGTGCTCTTCGACGAACTGGGGCGCGGCACGTCCACCTACGACGGCATCTCCATAGCCTGGGCCATCGTGGAATATCTCCACGAGCACAAGCGTGCCCAGGCTCGCACGCTCTTTGCCACCCACTACCATGAGCTCAACGAGATGGAGAAACGCTTCGACCGCATCAAAAACTACAATGTGAGCGTCAAGGAGATGGATGGCAAGGTGATCTTCCTCCGCAAACTGGAGCGTGGAGGCAGCGAGCACTCCTTTGGTATCCATGTGGCCGAGATAGCAGGTATGCCGCCCTCCATCGTCCGCAGGGCTTCGACGATCCTGAAGCAGCTGGAGGCGGACAACGCTCAGGTGGGGTCGGCGGGAAAACCGAATGTGGAGAATGTGGCGACGACCGACGGAATGCAGATGTCGCTCTTCCAGCTCGACGACCCGGTGCTCTCGCAGATCCGCGACGAGATACTACATCTCGACATCGACCACCTCACGCCGATGGACGCACTCAACAAGCTCAACGACATCAAGCGAATACTCAATGGGAAATAGCCCCTGGAGAGCGGTGTGCAGCATAATAAAATATAATAATGAGTTGGAACGCATGGCTATACAAGCAAAATTGCGTAACTTTGCACCCCAATCGAGTGATTGACTCAATTTATAAGGTAATAAGAACTTCAACAAGGAAAACAGAATGGCATATCTTTTTTCATCAGAGTCTGTCTCTGAAGGACATCCCGATAAAGTAGCGGACCAGATTAGCGACGCTTTGCTCGACCAGTTTTTGGCCTATGACGACAAGGCACATTGCGCCATTGAGACTTTCAACACAACGGGACAGGTGGTGATCATGGGCGAGGTGCGCTCCACGGAGTATGTCGATTTGCAGACCGTGGCCCGCAAGACCATCGACCGTATTGGCTACAATAAGGCTGAGTATCAGTTTGACTCGAAGTCTTGTGGTATTCTGACTGCCATTCACGAGCAGAGCGAGGATATCGATCGGGGCGTCAGCCGCGAGGACGAGGAGGCGCAGGGTGCCGGCGACCAGGGAATGATGTTCGGCTACGCCTGCAATGAGACGGCCAACTATATGCCCGTCACGCTCGATCTCGCTCATCTCATCATGCGGACGCTGGCAGACATCCGCAAGGAGGGTAAACAGATGACCTATCTCCGCCCCGACTCCAAGAGCCAGGTGACGGTGGAATATAGCGACGAGGGTGTGCCGCAGCGCATCGTCACCATCGTCGTATCGACCCAGCACGACCCCTTCATGGACGACGACGAGGCAATGCTGGCCCAGATTCAAAAGGATGTGGAGGAAATACTCATGCCGCGGGTGAAGGCGCAGATCGAGTCGGAGTCCGTCCTCGCACTCTTCAACGATGACATACAATATTTGGTCAACCCCACGGGCAAGTTTGTCATTGGTGGTCCTCACGGCGACACGGGCCTGACGGGCCGCAAGATCATTGTCGATACCTACGGCGGACGTGGTGCCCATGGTGGCGGCGCCTTTTCGGGCAAGGATTCTTCCAAGGTGGACCGATCGGCCGCCTATATGGCGCGCTACATTGCCAAAAACATGGTGGCTGCGGGTGTGGCCGATGAGGTGCTCGTACAATTGGCCTATGCTATCGGCAAGGCGGAGCCCGTGAGTGTCTATGTCAATACTTATGGACGCAAGCATGTGGCGATGAGCGACGGCGAGATAGCCGCAAAGATAAAGGGTCTTTTCGATCTGAAGCCTAAGGCCATTGAGCGCCAGCTCAAGCTGCGCCAGCCGATGTATCTTGAGACGGCAGCCTATGGCCACATGGGCCGCAAGAACGAGGTGGTGAAGAAAAGCTTTACGAGCCGCTACCACGAGACGAAGACCATCGACGTGGAACTGTTCACCTGGGAGAAACTGGACCTGGTGGAGAAACTGAAAGAAGCATTTGGACTCTAAGCAAATGCCTGTTCTGCTGAAGGATACGCTGACGACGCAACCCGTCAATGAAAACGCGACGCCCAATCCGGGGTCCAATTTCACGACAATAGACGGGGAGACGCGCAACACGGCAGGGATGACTCCCTACCGTGTGTTGCAGGAGTTGCGTCCTGACGCGACCGAGGACCAGAAGGATTCGGCCATTCAGGCCCATTTCAAGGTCGGCGACATAGCCTACAACACGCGCACGGACACGATGACGACTTTCGGCATCCGGGTGCTGAAGGTGAAGCCCTTCGAGAAGACACGCTTCATGGACACGACCTACTTCCATGGCGGGAAGTATTTCCACCCCGAGCTCGGACTGCCACGGGTGGGCGTGGCGGGCGATCCTGCTCCCTATCTCCTGCGCAACGACAACACCATCACCTCGCTGCTGCTGGGCTGCTTCTTGTTGGCTATGTTTTCCTTTTCCTTCTCCAAAAATCTCTTCTTGCAACAGCTGAAGAATTTCTTCTTCGTGCCGCGCAGCGTGGCCGAGATGACAGAGACGGCCCTGGAGCGTCGCTTCCAGTGGTTCTTCATCCTCCAAACCGCCATGCTCTTGGGCATTATCTACTATGTCTATCAGGCGTTCTACCTCCATACCGACTTCGTCATCGACTCGCAACTGGCCCTTATCGCACTTTTTGCGGGCTTCTTCACGCTCTATTTCGGAGTGAAGTATGGTATCTATAAGTTTGTCAATTGGGTATTTTTCCATCGTCAAAATAATGAACAATGGAACCGGTCCTGGCGACTGCTTAGTGCCACGGAGGGCGTGCTGCTTTTCCCACTCGTCCTTCTCGTCGTCTATTTCGACCTTCCGCTCCCTTCTGCCTTTATCTACACCGCTTCCATCATCGTTTTGGTGAAGATTCTGACCTTTTACAAAAGCTTCACCATCTTTTTCAGTCAATCGAACGTCCATCTGCAAATTATTTTGTACTTTTGTGCGCTCGAACTGATGCCGATCGTGACTTCGTGGGGCATTTTGGAAATGATAGCAAGCTATTTGAATATAAATTTTTAAGACAACGATGATTAAAAAGATTTTGATATCCCAACCACAGCCCAGTGCCAAATCTCCTTATTTTGACATAGAGAAAGCACAAGGTGTAGAAATGGTGTTCAGACCGTTCTTCAAAGTGGAAGGAATCACGGCCAAGGAGTTTCGCCAGCAGAAGATCAACATCCTCGACTACTCGGCTGTAGTGTTCACTTCACGCCACGCTGTCGACAATTACTTCAAGCTGGCCAAGGAAATGCGCATCACCATTCCTGAGGACATGAAGTACTTCTGTGTCATCGAAACCATCGCTCTTTATATTCAAAAATACGTCCAATACCGCAAGCGCAAGGTCTTCTTTGGCAAGACGGGCAAGATCGCGGACCTCATCCCGACTATGGTGAAGCACAAGGTGGAGAATTATCTCGTGCCGCAGAGTTCGGTCCACAACGACAGTCTCACTATGCTGCTGGACGAGAAGGGCCTCAAGCACCGCGAGTGTGTGATGTACCGGACGGTGAACAACGAACTGACGGAGGAAGAGGTGAAAAACTTCGACTATGACATGGTGGTTTTCTTCTCTCCCACGGGGGTGCAGTCGTTTACCAGTAGTATGCCCCAGTTTGAGCAGGGCGATGTTCGTATCGCAGCCTTCGGTCCTGCTACGGCCAAGGTGATCCGCGACTCGGGACTGCGTCTTGATTTGGAGGCACCCACCAAGGAGTTTCCGTCTATGACGGCTGCGGTGGAAAACTATCTGAAGCGAGAGAACAGAGTACAGCAATAATTCATAGAAGCGCATAGACCAAAGTATATAACGCCCACGAAGATGACTGCGGGTAAGCACACATTCGGCAAAGAAGAGCATATCGTCAGCAAGTTGCAGATAGACCGTCTCTTCAGCAAAGGGGGCAGCCGTGCGTTGTCGGCCTTTCCGATTCGTGTGGTCTATCGTCTCTATGACCGTCCGGAGTATGACCCAGTGGCCGTGCAGGTGCTCCTGAGCGTACCGAAGCGCCATCTGAAGCATGCTGTGGCGCGCAATCGCGTGAAACGCCAATTGCGCGAGGCGTATCGCTTGCAAAAGGAAATCCTCGCCGAGGCGCTGCCCGAGGGAAACCATCTGGACCTGGCCTTCATTTGGCTGAGCGATGATTTGGTTGATACCGCGACCGTCCACCATCGCATGGGCAATCTCCTTGCCCGCTTGGCGGAGCGACTGGGTAGTGCCAAAGCCTGACGGACTTAGCACATAGCGTGATGATGAGACTTTCGGAAGCCGCGCGGGCACTTTCGCGCATCCTTAGCTGGTTGCTCATCCTGCCCATTCGCTTCTATCAGCAATGTATCTCGCCCTTCACGCCTCCCTCTTGCCGTTTCACGCCGACGTGCTCGGAGTATGCGCGCCAGGCAATAGCAAAGCACGGACCTTTCAAGGGTCTCTATTTGGCCATCCGCCGACTGCTCAGATGCCATCCCTGGGGTGGATCGGGCTACGACCCCGTGCCTTGAGTCAAGAGGCGGGTCCACTACGATGCGTAGCGCCCATGATGGAGTGCTATATATTAATAAGGAGAAATAGAACAATCTTTTAAATACATCTCATACAATTTCTATGAAGAATTTTGTTGAAGAGCTGAAATGGCGTGGAATGCTTGCACAGATCATGCCAGGCACAGAGGAATATCTTTTGGAACATACCGTGTCGGCCTATCTCGGCACAGATCCTACCGCAGACTCCCTCCATATCGGACACCTCTGCGGCATCATGATGCTGCGCCATCTGCAGCGTTGTGGACACAAGCCTTATCTTCTCGTCGGAGGCGCTACGGGTATGATTGGCGATCCGTCGGGCAAAAGTGCGGAGCGCAATCTCCTTGACGCCGAGACGCTCTACCACAATCAGGAGGCCATCAAGAAGCAGGCATCCAAGTTTCTTGACTTCGACGGCACGGCGCCCAACAAGGCCGAGATGGTCAACAACTACGACTGGATGAAGGACTTCTCCTTCCTCGACTTTGCCCGCGAGGTGGGTAAGCACATCACCGTCAACTATATGATGGCCAAGGAGAGCGTGCAGCAGCGTCTCAACGGTACGGCGCGCGACGGTCTTTCCTTTACTGAGTTTACCTACCAGCTCCTCCAGGGTTACGACTTTCTCCATCTCTACCGCGAGCATGGCGTCCGGTTGCAGTTGGGTGGCAACGACCAGTGGGGCAATATGACGACGGGTACTGAGCTGATCCATCGCACTCTGGGCAACGACGTAGAAACCTTCTGTATCACCTGTCCGCTCATCACGAAGGCCGATGGCAAGAAGTTTGGCAAGACGGAGAGTGGCAACGTTTGGCTCGACGCCAAGCGCACCACGCCCTATGCCTTCTACCAGTTCTGGCTCAACGTGGCTGACGATGAGGCAGAGCGCTATATCCGCATCTTCACCGACCTCGACCATGAAACCATCGAGGGACTCATCGCCGAGCACAGACAGGATCCGGGCCGCCGCGCCCTGCAGCGTCGTCTCGCCGAGGAGGTGACGGTAATGGTCCACTCGCGCGAGGACCTCGACATGGCTATCGCTGCCAGTAACATACTCTTCGGCAAGGCGACCCGCGAGACGCTGGAGCAGCTTGATGAGGCTACGCTCAACGATGTATTCAAGGACGTGCCCCACTATACGATCTCCCGCGACCAGCTCGGACAACCTGCCGTTGATATCTTCTGTCAGGAGGGTTGGCAGATCTTCCCCAGCAAGAGTGAGATGCGCAAGCTCGTCAAGGGCAACGGTGTGAGCCTTAACAAGGAGAAGCTCACGGCCTTCGACCGTCCTGTCACAGCCGAGGACCTCATCGACGGCAAGTATCTGCTCGTGCAGCGTGGCAAGAAAAACTATTACCTGGTCTCTGTAGGCGAATAGACCAAGGATATCTGCAAAGGCGGGTTGTAAGCGGAAAACCGCTTGTAGCCCGCCCTTGCTCATTCGTACCAACCTGTGCTCTATCCATTTTTGACAGCCCCCTCTACAAAGAGGGAAATGGCGGGAAAAATGCTCGTAGGTGAGTAATTTCCGGGAAAAACACGCTAAAAATCCAATTTTTCACCTAAACGCTTGGTTGTTTAGGAAAATAGTGCTATCTTCGCACATGAAATATATTAAAGACAAATAAAAACAAATTATCGGTTTAAGTTATGAAGAAAACATTACTCCTTTTAGGTGCAGCTGCACTTTTTTCTTCTGCCGCATCGGCTCAGTCTACTCGTCTTGCCTCCATCTACAGCAACGATGAGTATGAATTTACCCTCTTCGGATATGACGACCAAGGCCGTTTCAACCGTGTGGAGCGTCACGACTACAACGGCAGCATCTACTACGACAGCCTGGTCTTTAACGACAAGAGTCAGATCGAGGTGGATTATGCTTTCCAGAATCGCGACAACGATGAGGGTTATAAGCTCATGGCGAAGTGTACCTACGGCTATGATAAGAATGGCAACGTAGAGTGGCGCGACAACTACAACTCCTTTGGAAGCGACGAGCTCAGCCAGAGTGCCCATATCGTTTACACCTACGACGCAAAGAACCGGATGACACGCCAGGCACAGTATTGGGCCAACGACTACGAGAATCCGTTTGCGATCATCACTTATACTTATAATGAGCTTGGCCAGCATATCACTACTGTCGAGAGCTACTCCGACTTCTTCGACCCGTCCGTATTTACCGAGGCCAACAAGAACGTCTATGAGTACAACGCCAAGGGACAGATCACCAATATCAAGCGCTATAGCGTCAACGAGGGTCAGTATGAGTTGGCCAATACCGAGGAGTTTGACTATGACGACTTGGGCAACGTCACCGAGGACCGCATCGTCGTCAGTTCGCGCATCGTCGCCAAAAACGTCTATCGCTACAATACTTCCGTCGATGCTTCGGATATCTATTATCCCGCATCCCACGAGTACAATATCGGCCGCACCTTCGGTGTGAACAGCCAGCTTGAGGAGGAGGATATCTATGCTGATGCCGACGATGACGATGTTGATGAGGCAATCTATGCCTACACGCTGATTTATCACTATGAGGCCAACGATCCCAACAAGGTAGAACAGGTGACTTCTACCAAGGCTTATGTTGATGCCAATGCCAAGGAGATCCACTTCGGCGGCGACGTCACCTGTGTCGTTAGCATCTATGGTCAGGATGGCAAGCTCGTCCTCAATACCAGCGCCCGTGGCAAGGCCGACCTTTCCACCCTTCCCGCTGGCATGTATATCGCTCGTGTACAGGGTGTGGGCACAGCTCCTTCTTTCCACAAGTTCGTGATCAAGTAGGCAGCAGACTACGGACGAAAGTCTGATAACAACCACTTGAGACAAAGGCCTTGGGTGGGAGTCCAAAATCAATCGCAGAACAGGCAAACAGTAGTGACTGTTGCCCTTGGATCGGCGGCTGATTTTGGACTTTTATGTTACTCGTCTCAACCTGCTTTCGCTGGCAAGAAAACAGGGTGCTCAAATCGTATCCTACTAAACAACCTTAAAAAAGGGCACTCGCTTCCCTATTTTACATAATTAACACTTTGAAAATGCGCTTATTTCGATAATTCTGCTTAAATTTGCAAGCAAAACGCCGTCCGAAAGGGTAGGCGAGCCGTTTTGCTGCACTACCGCCAGCTTTAGGCAGCAGCGGCAACGCATAAAAAGTACAATAGATCAAAAATGATGATACGCAAGATTTGGCCGCTCATGGTCGTCCTTTCTGCTGTTGCAATGCTCAGCTCCTGCCTCGGCAACGATGATGACGATGTCGACAACTCCTATACTTATTATAACGATGCGGGCATCGTCTCCTTCTCTCTCGGTACGATGAAGCAATATCGCGACACGGTGGCGAAGGACGGTAGCGACTCTACCTACTTTGTCCACATCGTCGGTAACAGTTTTCCTTTTGTCATCGACCATGTGAAAGGACAGATTTACAACCCCGACTCACTGCCCTTCCGTACTGACGTGAGCCGTGTGGTGGTCACGGCTACCACACGCAACTCGGCCCTCATCTATATCAAGCGTCTTCCCTCCGACACGTTGGGAATCAACAAGGACAGTCTGGTCCGTTACGATGCCACCGACTCGCTCGACCTGCGCCAGCCCCGCGTCTTCCGCTGCTTGTCGCTTGACGGCACAGGATGGAGAAAGTATGACGTCAAGGTCAACGTCCACCAGCAGAGTGGCGACGACTTCCATTGGAATCGCATGGCCGACCAGCCCATACTCTCTTCCATGACCGCTATGAAGGCTGTCGTCCTGGGCGATAGTCTCTATGTATTCGGACGTGCCGAAGGGAGTGGCCTTGTGCTGGGAGGAAGCCGCAAGGACGGCAACCTGCGGATGCTTACTCCCGATATCAATACGCCTATTGCTGCTGACGCCTACCAAGGCGTGGTGACGATGGGACGCAAGATGTATTTTGTCAACAACGGTATCGTGTTCTCTACCCCGGACGGCATCCACTATGAACAGAAGAGTCACGGCGATAATGGCCTCGTGCGCCTTGTCGCTGCCAGTCGTAAGGAACTCTTTGCGCTTACCACTACGGGCCATATCGTTTGCTCTCGCGACGAGGGATCCTCCTGGACAGAGACTACAATCGGCGATGACAAGCAGTTGATGCCCACAGAGATAGCAGGCTATACCTGTCAGCCTGTCCGTACCAACGACGAGGTGGACCGCATTTTGATCGTTGGTAAACTCACGGGAAGAAAGTATGCAGCCTCCTGGACAAAGATCACGGACTACAACGACACCCATATCGTCTATCCGTGGACCTATGTCGATGTGGCCGATGACAACCGCTATGCTCTCCAGGCCTACAACGGTCTGACAATCACGGCCTATAACGACGGTGCATTGGCCTTTGGCACTGATGCAGAGGGACGCTTCTCCCAGCTCCTTTATAGTAAGGATGGTGGTATTACCTGGAAGCCAACGGAGACACAGGCTATTCCGTCCGCGTTTCAGACTTCGGCAGCAGCCTTCACAGGCGTAGCGGATGCCGACAACTATATCTGGTTGCTCAACAGTGACGGACAGTTGTGGCGCGGCAGACTCGATCGTCTTGCCTGGAAGAAGTAGTCGGCCGACAAGACTTTGCCCGTCGCTACCTATTATATATTAGGAAAAATATAAGTACTGGGATCAGTTCGATCATATACTAAGTCATCAAGACAAGAATGAGGAAAACGCTGCTCTATATCTTGCTTCTGCTGCTGCCCGCCGTTTCATTGCGGGCGCAAGAGGAGGATACCTATCTCATGGAGGTGGGTGCTGGTGGCGGCATGATGGGCTATCTTGGCGACTTCAACAGTACGATCACCAAGGACCTCCAGCCCATGGCCTCCCTGCTGTGGCGCTACAATCTCTCGCCCTACATGGGGGTGAGGGCCAATGTCAGTTACGGCAAGATGAAGGGTTCGTCGGCGGACGTGAAGGACTACTATCCCAACCTTGCAGGAAAGCCCCCTTATGAGTTCAACAATACACTTATCGACGTGGGCTTCACCTACGAGTACAACTTCTGGCCCTACGGGACGGGACGCGACTATCGTGGCGCACAGCCAATCACGCCGTTCGTCTTTGCAGGATTGGGTGCAACCTACGTCTCCCTAGATGGTCAGACCGACAAAAGCAGCGTCTTTTCGGCCAATGTGCCGCTGGGTATTGGTATCAAATACAAGGCTGGCAAGAGAGTCAATATCGGAGTGGAATGGGCCATACACTTTTCGTTGAGTGACGAGCTCGACGGCAAGAAAGACCCCTACGATATCCCGAGCACGGGAGCTTTCAAGAATACTGATTGCTATTCCACGCTCCAATTCACCATCACATATAGTTTCAAGGCCAAGTGCAGAACTTGCCACAACGAGGATGAATAACATAACAACGATCAATACGCTCGATCCGAACCGCATTCCGGAGCATATTGCCATTATCATGGATGGCAACGGCCGTTGGGCCAATGAGCACGGGAAACCCCGTTCCTACGGCCATCAGATGGGGGTGGAGACGGTCAGGAAAATAACTTCCGAGTGCACACGCTTAGGAGTCAAGTTTCTGACGCTCTATACCTTCTCCACGGAGAATTGGAATCGCCCAGCCACGGAGGTGGCTGCCCTTATGGGGCTGGTCCTCTCGTCGCTTGAGGACGAGATCTTCATGAAGAACAACGTGCGCTTCCGCGTCATTGGCGATATGGGTCGCCTGCCCGACGAGGTGCAGCAGAAGCTCCGCGAGACGGAGGAACATACCAAGGACAATACGGCTATGACGATGGTCGTGGCCCTGAGCTATTCCGCGCGGTGGGAGATCGTGAAAGCGGTCAAGGATATTGTCGATGAGAAATGGAATCCCCTCATCTCCCGCCGTATTGGATCGGAGGATATCACAGAGGAAGTTATTGCCCAGCATTTGCAGACAAGTTTCATGCCCGATCCCGACTTGCTGATCCGCACGGGCGGGGAGCTGCGCGTGAGCAATTTCCTGCTTTGGCAAATAGCCTATTCGGAGTTGTACTTCTGCGATACCTACTGGCCCGACTTTGACGAGGAGGACCTCCACAAGGCCATCATCAGCTACCAGAGCCGTCAACGTCGTTTCGGAAAGACCGAGAAACAAATTGAGAACGAAAATCAACAAGGATGAACAAGATAGATAAGGTGTTGCTGCTTGCCGGCTTTCTCTCGGTGGGAACGACGGCAAAGGTGTGCGCACAAGAGAAGATTGTCAACCCACCGATCAGTTATGCGGGCGTGCCAGGCAACTATCGTCTGGCGGGCTTGCAGGTGTCAGGTGTGGAAGGCTACGAGGACTATGTGCTCACGAATATCTCCGGTCTGCAGGTCGGACAGGAAATCGAAATTCCGGGCAATGCCGTCACGGATGCCGTGAAGCGCTATTGGAAGCACGGACTCTTCTCTGACGTCTCTATCGCAGCCGACTCGATCGTTGGCAACGACGTCTATCTGCATATCTACCTCAAGACGCGCCCCCGTGTCTCCACCATCAATTATAGTGGTGTAAAGAAGAGCGAGCAGACCGACCTCGAAAACTCCCTCGGACTGCTCAAGGGTGGACAGATTACGCCTAACATGATCGACCGCGCAAAGCTCATCGCCAAGAAGTATTTCGATGACAAGGGCTATAAGAACGCCGAGATCAACATCCGCCAGCGCGAGGACGTGGTCAACAAGAACCACGTTATCCTCGACATCGAGATAGATAAACACGAGAAACTGAAGGTCCGCACCATCTATATCCATGGCAACCAGCAGTTGCCTGCCAGCAAGATCAAGGGTGGCCTTTTCCGCAAGGGAGCTTTTGCCAAGATCCACGAGGCAGGAAAGCTGGGCAACTTCCTCAAAGCGAAGAAGTTTACGCCCGAGCGTTGGGCAGAGGACAAGAAGAATCTTATAGCCAAATACAACGAGCTGGGCTACCGCGACGCCCGCATCCTGCGCGATAGTGTGTGGAATGCTGACGAGAAGCACGTCAATGTCTATGTGGAGGTCGATGAGGGTATCAAGTATTATGTCCGCAACATCACCTGGGTGGGCAATACGGTCTATTCCACTGACTACCTTTCAGCCCTGCTTGGTATGCACAAGGGTGATGTCTATAACCAGAAGTACCTCAGCAAACGACTGACGGAGGACGACGACGCCGTGGGCAATGCTTATTGGAATAACGGTTATATCTTCTACAACCTCGAACCAGCCGAGGTCAACGTCGTAGGTGATAGCATCGACCTGGAAATGCGTATCTTCGAGGGTCAGCAGGCGCGTATCAGCCGTGTCCGCATCAATGGCAATGATCGACTCTATGAGAATGTTATCCGCCGTGAGCTGCGCACGAAGCCTGGCGACCTCTTCTCCCGAGAGGCCTTGCAGCGTTCCGCGCGAGAGATTGCTTCCATGGGTCACTTCGACCCCGAGTCGGTCAATCCAGTCCCGCATCCCAACTACGAGAACGGAACGGTGGATATCGACTGGAATCTGAAGCAGAAGTCCAACGACCAGATTGAGTTGTCGTTTGGATGGGGACAGACGGGCGTTAGCGGACGTGTGGGACTGAAGCTCAACAACTTCTCCATGGCCAACCTCTTTCATAAGAACAAAGAGCACAAGGGGTTGATGCCGATTGGCGACGGCGAGGTCTTGCAGCTCTCCGCACAGAGCAATGCGTCCTACTACCAGAGCTATTCTGCACAGTATTCCACCAACTGGTTTGGCGGACGCCGCCCCATCCAGTTTAGCGTGGGTGCTTTCTTTAGCAAGCAGACCGACGTGTCGAGCAACTACTATAATAGTTCCAGCATGTACAACTACTACAACTACATGTATGGCTATGGCAACTACAATTACAACAATTACGAGAACTACTACGACCCCGACAAGTACATCAAACTCTATGGTGTGAATGTCGGTTGGGGTAAGCGTCTCAGATGGCCTGACGATTACTTTACGCTCTCGCTCCAGCTCGCCTATCAGCGCTATGACCTGCGCAACTGGCGCTACTTCATCATGTCCAACGGTACGGCCAACAACCTCAACCTCAGCGTCACGCTCAACCGCACCTCCACCGACAACCAGCTCTACCCGCGCCGCGGATCCGAGTTTATGGTATCGCTGACAATGACGCCGCCCTGGTCTAAGTGGGATGGCAAGGACTACGAGCATTTGGCTACCAACGCCCAGTCGGCTACCTACCAGCAGGAGCAGCAGGAGAAGTACAAGTGGGTGGAGTACTACAAGTGGAAGTTCAAGGCCCGCACCTTCACCGCACTGACCAATTCCACGAAGAGCCTCGTGCTCATGACGCGTGTCGAACTGGGATTGCTCGGTTCCTACAACCGCTTTAAGCAGTCGCCCTTTGAGACCTTCTACGTCGGTGGTGATGGTATGAGTGGCTATTCTACGGGCTATGCCGAGGAGACTATCGGCCTCCGTGGTTACGAGAACGGCTCCATCTCTAACAACGCCCAGGCACAGGTCAACTTCTCTGGCTACAACGCCTATGCTTACGATCGCTTCTCTTTGGAGCTCCGTTATCCGTTCCTCTTGGGCAATACCACGATCTACGGACTCGGATTCATCGAGGCGGGCAACGCCTGGGCACAGACCAAGGACTTCAACCCGTTTGATATGAAGCGTTCGGCAGGTATCGGTGTGCGTATCTTCCTCCCGATGGTAGGTCTGATGGGTCTCGATTGGGCCTATGGTTTCGATAAGGTCTATAACAACGGATCTTACAGCAAGGGTGGCAGTCAGTTCCACTTCATCCTTGGCCAGGAGTTCTAAGTCCGCCTACGCACGGGCCTCTACCCCAGGAACCATGATCTTCATGGGGGGGGGAGCCTGAGGCAATTCCTGAAGGGATAGGGTCTGACAGAATCCACAGCTCGGGCGAGGAATAGCAACGAAAAAATATCGAATAGACAAAAACAATAAAGAATATGAAACAGACTATTGGCAAGATGATGGGCGCAAAAGCCTGGACGCTACTCCTGCTCGCTCTCTTCGCCCTCCTTCCGAAGGCGGCGATGGCACAGAAGTTTGCCCTCATCGATATGGAATACGTCCTCAAGAACGTGCCCGCCTATGAGCGCGCCAACGAGCAGCTCAACCAGGTGAGCAAGAAATGGCAGGCTGAGGTCGAAGCCCTCACTACCGAGGCTGGCACGATGTACAAGAACTACCAGAACGAGGTAGTCTTCCTCTCCGAGGAGCAGAAGAAGAAGCGCCAGGAGGACATCATGGCCAAGGAGAAGCAGGCTTCAGATCTGAAGCGCAAGTACTTCGGTCCGGAGGGTGAGTTGTTCAAGAAACGCACCTCCCTGATGACGCCGATCCAGGAGGAGATCTACACCGCCGTGAAGGATATTGCTGACCAGCGCGGCTACTCCCTTGTCATAGACCGCTCCAGCGATAGCGCGGGCATCATCTATGGCTCGCCGAAGATCGACATTAGCAATGAGGTGCTCCAGAAACTTGGCTATAGCCAGGATTGATCTACGAAGAAACAATAATAATAATATCATTAAGCTAAAAGAAAAATGAAGAAGTTACTGATTGCATTGATGCTTTGCGCACCGATGACGATGTTTGCACAGAAGTTTGGCCACATTGACTCCCAGGCTCTCCTGATGTCCCTTCCCGAGGCGGTAGCAGTTCAGAACGAGCTGCAGGCCAAGGGCAACGAGTATCAGAAACAGTTGGAGGACATGCAGAAAGAGCTTCAGACCAAGGCCGAGGCCTACGACAAGGCCAAGGCTACCATGCCTACCGCCAAGCAGGAAGAGACTGAGCGTGAGTTGAACGATATGTACCAGAAGATTCAGCAGACCGCCCAGGACAACCAGAAGGCCTTCAACGACGAGCAGCAGCGTAAGCTCGGACCGTTGCTCGACAAGGTTCGCACGGCTATTGCATCTGTTGCCAAGGCGGGTGGTTACGTCTATATCATGGAGAAGGACGGCGGTCAGCCTCTCTACATCAACGACACGATCAGCAAGGATATCACCGTCGAGGTGAAGGCAGAGCTTGCCAAGATGAAGTAAGTCGACGCCGCATCGACCCGTTATGCAGACAAGGGCAGATAGACATCGGGTCTGTCTGCCCTTGACCGCTTTTACTCACAATCGCTTATCAACCAAGAAATGAAGATGAAAAAGACCCTTTACGCCCTTCTGTTCGCGAGCCTCCCAATCCTTGCCACTGCGCAAGAGGCTGCTGCGCCCCTCTCGCTCTCAGTCACTGAAGAGACTGTGCCCGAATCTACGCCCACCCTACGGTTTGCTTGGTTCAGCCAGGAGGAAGTGCTGCGTTCCATGCCCGAATACCAGGCTGCGGGACGTTATGTCGATTCTCTCAAGACGGAGTACGCCCGTGAGGCTAAACGCTCCGCTGACGACTTCTCGTTGAAGTACGAGGAGTTTCTCGACCAGCAACGCAACCTAGCCACCTCTATCCGCCGCAAGCGCCAGGCCGAACTTCAGGAGCTGATGAGCCAGAATATTGCCTTCAAGGCCGAAGGCGAGCGACTGCTGGCACGTGAGACCCTGCGAGCCTATGCTCCAGCTAAACGCAAGTTGCTGGCCGCTGTGGCAGAGATTGCCCGCCAGCGAGGCTACGCCTTTGTCCTTAATAGTGACGGCGACAACCTCCCCTATGCCGATAGTGCACAAGGCGACGAGATTACGCTCCTACTCAAGCAGGAGTTGAGTGGGAAAAAGTAGGAGCGTCCCGCGCCCTTACCCTCTCGCTTGTCTTTCCACACACGGTCTCGTGGTTTCCTGTGTTTCCTTTCATGGTCTCGCTATTGTCCGTGTTTCCTCACGATATTTCAAGATAAAAAACTCATCACTATGACTCTCCCACAAACTCCCGGACCTATCGGTATCTTCGATTCCGGCTATGGCGGACTGACCATTCTTCAGGGCATCCGCCAACAGTTGCCCCAGTACGACTATGTCTATTTGGGCGACAATGCACGCGCACCCTATGGTTCTCGATCCTTCGACGTGGTCTATCAGTTCACACGCCAGGCCGTCGTCAAACTGTTTGAGATGGGTTGCCATCTAGTCATCCTGGGCTGCAACACAGCTTCTGCCAAGGCGTTGCGCACCATTCAGCAAAACGACCTTCCCCTGATCGACCCGGCACGTCGCGTGCTGGGTGTGATCCGTCCTACGGCCGAGATCGTGGGCAATCTTACCCGTTCCCGCCATGTCGGCATCCTTGCCACCGAGGGCACGATCCGTAGCCATAGCTACGCCCTTGAGATCAAGAAACTATCGCCCGACATCACCGTTACAGGTGTGGCCTGTCCGCTCTGGGTGCCTATCATTGAGAATAACGAGGCGGGCACCCCTGGTGCTGACTATTTTGTCAAGAAGCGTATCGATCTTATCCTCCATACCGACCCAGCCATTGATACGCTCATCCTCGGCTGCACCCATTACCCCATTCTTCTGCCCACCATCCGTCGCTACGTCCCCAAGGGAGTCAGTGTGGTGGCCCAAGGATCGTATATAGCCAGCAGTTTGCACGACTACCTCCATCGCCATCCCGAAATGGAAACACGCTGCACCAAGCAGGGCACCGTTCGCTATTTCACCACCGAGCGTGCAGACAAGTTTCAAGACCATGCCCGCATATTCCTCTCCGACGAGGTGCGCGCACAACACATCAGCTTGGAATAGCTCCAATTCCCTAATACAATTCATCCGATAACGCATGTGGACAGGGTTGCCACAGTGTTATCGGATGAATCCGTTTCTATTTCGAAAAACGTACGTTCAGAAGTTATTTCTTCTGTCCTCGTTCTTGGTCTTCCTTGATAAGCTGGAGAAGGTGCTCCACGGCCTCGGCTTCTGGAATACCACGCTCCACGCATACCTTGCCACGATAGAGGGCGATGCGTCCCACGCCAGCCCCTACATAACCATAGTCGGCGTCTGCCATCTCGCCCGGCCCGTTGACGATACATCCCATGATGCCAATTTTCAAACCCTTCATGCCCTTGGTGGCCTCCTTCACCCGTGCGATCGTCGTCCGAAGGTCGTAGAGCGTGCGTCCGCAGCCCGGACAGGAGATATACTCCGTCTTGACCATGCGCAGTCGCCCTGCTTGCAGGATGGCATAAGCTGTGTCGGTGAGATCTTGCATGGTAATGTCGCCATCGTTCATTAGCCAGAGTCCGTCCGTCAGTCCATCCATCATCAGCGCGCCCATGTCCGCAGCCGCCTCCAGTTGCAGGTCTGCCTTCTCCTGCTGCGAGTGTTTGTAGGCTTGTGCGAAGACCACGGGATTCTCGATACCCTCTGCCATCAGTTCGTGGACGAGTGCGCGCTGCTCTCCGAGTCGGTTCTGATGCTGGCTCGGTACGACCACCACTACGTTGGAGTTTGCCTTCAGGCACGCCTTATACTCCTCGGCACAACTACCATAGGGCAGCACCAGGAAGATGGGCGCCGTGTCGGGCACCGCCGAGATATAAGGCATGGCATTGTAGGGGAAGATAGGAAACATATAGTCGGCCACGTCCATGTGTTTCTGCAGCTCCCGTCCAAAGGCGTTGAAATCAACGATGTAGCGTTGTCCCTCTACGGGTAGGTCAGGCATCTGTTGCCCCACATAGATGTAGTCGGGGCGCAGCGCCTCCGGACCCTGTGTAACTCCCTCTTTCGCGCCTTGCACCTCCGACACGATGACCACGGGCGGTTGTGTGCCGCCGATAGGTCCCACAGCCTGCGTCTTGCGACGCTCCGGCCGCAGGTAGTCGAAGTTCTTGGCCTGTACGCCCGGTACGAGGAGATGTCCCTGCTTGCGCCGGATGTAGCGCACGAGGTGCTTGGCGACGGGAATCTCCGCCTCCGGCTCCTCGCTCAGCGATATGCGGATGGTGTCGCCGATACCATCGGCAAGGAGTGCGCCGATTCCCACGGCACTTTTGATGCGTCCGTCCTCGCCCTCACCCGCCTCGGTTACACCGAGATGGAGTGGGTAGTGCATGTCCTCGCGATCCATCTCCGCTACCAGCAGGCGTACTGACCGCACCATGACAACCGTGTTGGACGCCTTGATGGAGATGACCACGTCGTCGAAGTTGTGCTTGCGGAAGATGCGAAGAAACTCCATGCAGCTCTCCACGATACCTTCTGGCGTGTCGCCGTAGCGCGACATGATGCGATCGGAGAGGCTTCCGTGGTTCACGCCAATGCGTACCGCCGTATGGTGCTTCTTGCAGAGGTCGATAAACGTCGTCAGTCGTTCCTCGATCTTTTCCAGTTCCTGTGCGTATTGCTCGTCCGTATATTCCAGGTGCTTGAAGGTACGGGCCGGATCGACGTAGTTGCCCGGGTTGATGCGCACCTTCTCTGTATGGCATGCGGCCACGTCGGCCACGTTGGCGTTGAAGTGGATGTCTGCACAAAGCGGCTGCGTGTAGCCCTCTGCGCGCAACTGGCGGCTAATGTTGGCCAAGTTCTCGGCCTCTCGCCGTCCCTGTGTGGTCAGGCGCACCAGTTCGCCTCCTGCGTCGATGATGCGCTTGCATTGCGCCACGCTCCCCTCGGTGTCGAGGGTCGAGGTTGTGGTCATCGACTGGACGCGCACAGGATTGTCTCCACCGATATTGAGCCGTCCCACATGGGCTACGGTTGCGGCACGCCGCTTATAGTTGAACAAATCTGTCATTTCCCTAAGCTATATTTTAGGTAGAACGTATGAGAAAGATAGAATAAAGAAAAGTAAAGCGTATGGGCCAGGCGTGTGCCTTAGCACTTGAAGCGATAACCCTCCATGTGCGCAAGCTCCTCGTTGGCCTTCTCTATCTTCTTGCCCAGTCCAGCTTTCCAGTTTTCCACCTTGCGTGCGATCTCCTCGTCGGCCAGCGCCATCATCTCGGCAGCCAGCACGGCCGCATTCTGCGCTCCGTTCACACCCACTGTAGCCACGGGAATGCCCGGTGGCATCTGGATGATGGACAACATGGCATCGAGGCCGTCGAGCATACCCTTGATGGGCACGCCGATCACGGGCAGCGTCGTCGAGGCAGCAATCACGCCCGGCAGTGCTGCCGCCATACCCGCTCCGGCGATGATGACCCTGAGGCCGCGGCCTTTGGCCTCACGCGCAAACTTCTCTACCGCTTCTGGGGTGCGGTGAGCCGACAAGGCGTTGACCTCAAACGGTATTTCCTGCTCCTCAAGCCACTTGCAAGCCTTCTCCATCACTGGAAGGTCGCTTGTAGAACCCATGATGATACTTACTAATGGTTGCATATCCTCGTTTTTTATAAATGATCTCGTATTTTATAATTATGATAATCTATCTTTAAGATGTGGCTGTCCGCTCTGTCTCTCAGACACGGCAGCACCATCCCCCTCCTTGCAGGAGGTGCATAACATGGTGCAAAGATAACCATTTTTTCGCAAACGGGTGGCTCGGGTGGCAGAAAAGCAGAAAACAAGCGGGCAGACGGGTGGGGAAGTGACGTTTTTCCCACCATCCCAGCTCCCTTTGGCCTGCTCCTGCCCGTTCCAAGCCAAAAAGTTGGCAAGAAATTTTGTACTTACAGGAAATAGCGTTACTTTTGCACAACAAACTAAAAACAATTGAAATGTCATTCATAGCACATTGCAACGAGATTTTCAATCAGGCCATTCGTGATTATCACGTCACCGACAATGTCGATACGCCTATCCATAACCCCTACGAGCGCGACTCGATAGAGAATCGCCTCTATTTGAAGTGCTGGATCGATACCGTACAGTGGCATTTTGAGGATTTGATTCGCGATCCCCATATCAGCCCCGTCGATGGCATGAGCCTCAAGCGTCGCATCGACCGCAGCAATCAGGACCGCACGGACCTGGTGGAGCAGATCGACTCCTACTTCCGTCAGCTCTATTGCGATGTGAAGGTGCTCCCCGAGGCCACGCTCAATACCGAGAGCCCGGCTTGGGCCCTTGATCGCTTGAGCATCCTCGCCCTGAAGATTTACCACATGCGGGAGCAGGCAGAGCGCATCGACGCCAGTCCCGAGCACATTGCAAAGTGCAAGACGAAGCTCGACGTGCTCCTGGAGCAGCAGCGCGATCTCTCCACCGCCATTGGTCAGTTGCTCGACGATATCCAGGCGGGCCGCAAGTACATGAAGGTCTATCGTCAGATGAAGATGTACAACGACCCGACCACCAATCCCGTGCTCTATCAAAACAAAGCGTGAAGGCCGACCATATCATCGTAATCCGCTTCTCCGCCTTAGGCGACGTAGCAATGACGGTCCCCGTCATTGCCTCTTTGGCTGCGCAGTATCCAAAGTTGCGCATCTCTGTCGTAAGTCGCCCGATGGCGCGTCCCCTCTTCCAGCACCTCGCTCCCAATGTGGACTTCATGGCTGCCGATGTGGGCAGCGAGTATCACGGTGTGCGGGGGCTCAACACCCTCTACCGCCGTATGGTGGCCAAGCACCCCACGGCGGTAGCCGACCTCCACGACGTGCTGCGCACGAAGTTTCTTCGCCACCGCTTTACCCTGGAGGGCTTCAAGGTCGCCCATATTGACAAGCATCGCAAGGGCAAGCGCCGTCTCTGCGCCCAAAAGAACAAGGAGCTGGTGCAGCAACCCACCTCCTTCGACAACTACGCTGAAGTCTTTGCCAAACTCGGTTACCCCGTTAGTTTCTCCTTTACCTCCATCTTTCCGAAGGAGGGCGCAGACCTCACCCCCCTCGTCCCCGTCGTCGGCCAAAAGGGAGCTAAGGAAGTGTGGGTCGGCCTCGCCCCCTTTGCTGCCCATGCGGGCAAGATCTATCCTGAGGAGAAGATGCGAGATCTCATCGCCTTGCTCAACCAGCGTCATCCCTCGTGGCGTTTCTTCCTTTTTGGTGGTGGCGGACGTGAGCGAGATCTCCTTACGGCCTGGGCCGAACCCTTCCCGAAGACACAGTGTGTGGGCACGCTGCTTCATTCCCTCGATGAGGAACTGATTCTCATGAGTCGCCTTGACGCGATGGTGAGCATGGACAGCGCAAATATGCATCTGGCCAGCGTTGTCGGCACTCCTGTGGTGAGCGTCTGGGGAGCTACCCATCCCTTTGCCGGATTCATGGGATGGGGCCAGCCTGCCGAGAATGCAATACAGGTGGAGGGCCTCCCCTGCCGTCCCTGTAGCGTCTATGGCAACACCCCCTGCCTGCGGGGCGACTTTGCCTGTATGGCCGGCATTGCCCCCGAGCGGATCGTCAAGCGCATAGAGGAGGTCGTGGCGAAATAGGTATTGCGCGTATCCCCAATTGTGCCACCCCTCTTGTCCCTCTTTTCCTTGTTGCTCTTTCTCGATTTTCGCGTTCTGTTTCAAGCGTCGTTCTTTCTTTGCCTCTGTTTTTTATATAACAACCCACTTCGATGATGGAAAGTAGCATGAGCACTCGCTACCAACGCTACCTGCGGTTGGAAAAAGGATTCTCCCCCAATACCGTCGATGCTTATATGCGCGACCTGGGGAAGCTGCTCCGCTATCTCTTTACGGAGCGGACCGACGTGCTCGACGTGCGCTTGGAGCAGTTGGAGCACTTTGCCGCCTCGCTCGCCGACCTTGGAATCAGTGCGCGTTCCATGGCGCGAATCCTCAGCGGCGTCCGCCAGTTCTACCGCTGGCTCGTCCTTGACGGCTACCTCAAGGCTGACCCCACCGTTCTTCTGGAGTCGCCCAAGCAGCCCGCCCATCTGCCCGAGGTGCTCTCCACTGCTGAGGTCGATATGCTGGAGGCCGCCATCGATCTCGCCAAGTGGGAGGGACAGCGCAACAAAGCCATCATTGAGGTGCTCTTCTCCTGTGGACTTCGCGTCTCCGAACTCGTCAACCTCAAGTTTCAGAACCTCTTTGTCGAGGAGCGCTACCTCCGCATCCTGGGGAAGGGCAGCAAGGAGCGCCTTGTTCCTATCTCGCAGCGAGCCATCGACGAACTGATGCTATGGAATGCCGACCGCAATGCCATGCACGTCAAACCCGGTGAGGAAGATTATGTGTTTCTCAACCGTCGTGGCCACCACCTCACCCGCACGATGGTGCTCATCATGGTGAAGCAGTATGCGCGGGCAGCAGGCATCCAGAAGACCATCTCCCCCCACACCCTGCGCCACAGTTTTGCCACGGCCCTGCTCGAAGGCGGAGCCGACTTGCGTGTCATCCAGGCCATGCTGGGCCATGAAAGTATCGGTACAACAGAGATCTACACCCATATCGACACCTCCACGCTGCGCGAGGAGATCCTCAACCACCATCCCCGCAACATCAAGTGGGCCCGCGAGCACGGTATCGACCGCAGCAAGTCCTCGGAGAGACGATAGGCCCACCCTCACACTTTGTCTTATGTCACAGCCCCTCACCCATTCCTTTCCCCTCCTGCTGCCCACGGTCCTCCTGTTGCTCGGTATCGTCTTTGCGGGATGGGTGGGTTGGTCCGTCGGGGTGTGGGTGGCGTCGCTCTCTGCCACCCTCATTGTTCTGTTCTTCTGCCGCCGCCACCCCAAGGCCAGCAACATCCTGATCCTGACGGCTCTGTTTCAGTTGGGCGCCTGGCTTTCTGCCCAGGCTGAGGCTGGCCTCCATCGCCTGCTGCCCAAGGAGAAGGTATGCTATGAGGCTGTGGTGATGAGCGAACCCGTGCCTCGGGGCAAGGTCGTGCGCTTCGACATGGCTGTTCTCCAGCACCAAGGCAAGCCCCTCCTCGTTAAGGCCCAGTTGCTCCGCGACACGATCTCGCATCGCTACGACCGTCTCCATGTCGGTGACGGCCTCCGTGCTGTTTCCATCCTCGAAACCCCACAACGTTGGGCCGCTTCCACCTTCGACTATGCGCGTTGGCTCCGTCTGCACGGTTTCTCCGCCCAGACCTTCCTCCTTCCCTCCAACTGGCAGAAGGCCCGCGTCTCCCTGCAACCCTTGGGCTGGTGGAATCGCCTCGTGCTCCAGGCGCGCCAAGTCCGTCAACACCTCTTGGACCGCTACCGCCAGTGGCAGATCGGTGGCGATGAGGCTGCCGTCGTTGCTGCCCTCTCGCTTGGCGACAAGAGCGGTCTGTCGAAGCGCCTTCGCGACGACTATAGCCGGGCGGGTGTGGCCCATGCCTTGGCTCTCTCCGGCCTCCATCTCGGTATCCTCTGCGGCCTCTTCTCTCTTTTCTCGCGCCGCCGATCCGGCCGCTGGTTATCCTCGTTGCTCACCCTTACCTGTGCCTGGGCCTTTGCTCTGCTGACGGGTCTCTCGCCGTCGGTCGTGCGAGCCGCCCTGCTGCTCTCCCTCTATTCCGTCTTCTTTTTGGCACTCCGCCGCCCGCAGCCTCTCAACGTCCTCTTGGGCACGGTGCTCCTCATGGTCCTCGTCCGTCCGCTGCTGGTCTATGACCTGGGCTTCCAGCTCTCGGTTCTCTCAGTGTTGTCCATTCATCTTTTCCTGCCCATCCTCGTTCCGCCATTCCTCGTGGCTCCCAAGACGTCGTGTAGGGCCGTATGGTGGCGCTGTCTTGCCCGCGGCCTGTGGACCTTCGCCAGCCTTTCCATTGCCGCCCAGATCGGCACGTCGCCCCTCGTGGCCTACGCCTTCGGGTCGCTCCCCACCTATTTTCTCATCTCCAATCTTGTGGCCGTTCCCTGTGCCACTCTTCTGCTCTACCTCGTCGTGGCTCTCTTTCTTACCACACCCTTGCCCGTAGTGCAAACAGTTGTTGCCCAAATGGTAGTGAGCGTTGCCAAGGTGATGAACGAGGTGCTTCGATGGGTCTCCTCCCTGCCTTGCGCCACTATCGAGCTGCATCCCACCATTCTCCAGACCGTGCTTTGCTACGCCCTATTGCTTACAATTTGGGCTATGGGCTGGCGTCTGCAGCAGCGTTTTCAGTCGTCGAAGAATGAGCTTACGTGAGAGGAACCCTACCCTTATTATTAAAATGCGTTATTATTGATTAAAAGAAAAGCCCCTAACTTTGTGCTTTCGAAGAATTTAAGTAATTTTGTGCGCCAATGAAAATGTATATACTAATCATCAATAAATAACGAGCATGAAACTTAAACACTTTCTTGTAGTGGCTTTTGCTTTCGTCGCCGGAATGGCCTCTGCCCAGCAGATGCCTGCCATCCCTATCGATCCCAATGTGCGCATCGGTAAGTTGGACAACGGCTTGACGTATTACATCCGCCACAACAACTGGCCGGAAAACGTGGCCAACTTCTACATTGCCCAGCGTGTGGGATCCATCCAGGAGGAGGAGTCTCAGCGCGGACTGGCCCACTTCTTGGAGCACATGGCCTTCAATGGCTCTGAGCACTTCCCCGACAGTACGCTCCTCGAGTACACCCGCTCCCTGGGTGTGGAGTTTGGTAGCGACCTCAATGCCTACACGGGCATTGACCAGACCGTTTACCGCATCTGCAACGTTCCGACGAAGCGCCAGACGGCCCTCGACTCCTGCCTCTTGATCCTCAGAGACTGGAGCAACGGCCTCACGCTGGAGGACAAGGAGATCGACCAGGAGCGTGGCGTTATCCACCAGGAGTGGCAGATGCGCACGTCAGCCTCGATGCGTATTTTCGAGCGCACGCTTCCGCTTCAGTATCCGGGTTCTAAGTATGGCGAGCGTCTGCCCATCGGTCTGATGTCGGTGGTGGACAACTTCAAGTACAATGAGCTCCGCGACTACTATCACAAGTGGTATCACCCAGGCAACCAGGCCATCATCGTCGTCGGTAACATCGATGTCGATCATACCGAGGCCGAGATCAAGCGTCTCTGGAGCGACGTGAAGAAGCTCGAGAACGCCACGCCCGTCGTCGATGTGCCCGTGCCCGACAACGACAAGGCCATCTATATCTTCGACAAGGACAAGGAGTTGCAGCAGAGCAGCATCACCATCGCCATGAAGCATGACCCCGTGGACGACAAGGCCAAGGAGACCGTGGACTACCTGCTGGAGAACTATGCCAAGACGATGATCAGCATGATGCTCAACCAGCGCTTCTCCGAGATGACGCAGAAGGAGGATTGCCCGTTCTTCGGTTCTTACGCCTACGACGGTCAGTATATCTACTCCAAGACGAAGGACGCCTTCAACCTGGCTGGTAGCGCCAAGGAGGGCCACGAGCTCCAGGCTCTCGCCGCCATGTACCGCGAGGCCCAGCGCGTGCGCCAGTTTGGCTTCACCGCCACGGAGTACGACCGCACCAAGGCCGAGTATCTCTCCCAGCTGGAGTCTTCCTACGAGAATCGCAACAAGATCAAGAACGACCAGTTTGGCGACGAGTATCGTGACAACTACCTCGGCAACGAGCCTATCCCCGGCATCGAGACCGAGTATCAGATCATGTCACAGCTCATTCCGATGCTGCCCGTCGATATGATCAACGAGTATGCCAAGGACCTCATCTCCGACAACGATACCAACCTCGTCGTCACGCTCTACGAGCAAGAGAAGGACGGCAAGGTCTATCCCACCGAGGCCCAGATGCAGCAGACCATCAACGGTGTGCGCACTGAGAAGCTCGAGGCCTACAAGGACAACGTGAAGAACGAGCCGCTGCTCGACGAGACCAAGCTGCCGAAGGCTGGCAAGATCGTCAAGGAGAAGGAGAATACGAAGTTTGGCTACAAGGAGCTGACGCTCTCCAATGGTGCCCGCGTCATCCTGAAGAAGACCAACTACAAGGACAACGAGATCCAGTTCCAGGCCATGGCCCGTGGCGGCAAGAGCCTCTATGGCAAGGCTGACTACAACAACCTCAAGTGCTTCGACTTCGTGATGGGCACCTGCGGTCTGGGCAACTTCTCTAACAACGAGTTGCAGAAGGCCCTCCTCGGCAAGCAGGCCAACGTCGGCGTAGGTCTCGGCCAGTACTACCAGTACCTCAGCGGCTTCTCCGTCCCGAAGGATATCGAGACGCTGATGCAGCTTATCTACCTCAACTTCACCGCCGTCAGCAAGGACGAGGACAAGTATAAGTCCACGATGGCCATGGTGGCTCAGTCTCTGAAGAACAAGGGTCTCTCTCCCGAGGCCGCCTTCGGCGACTCGCTGACCTGCGCTATCTACAACCACGACGCGCGCTACACTCCGCTGGAGGAGGCCGACCTGGCCCACATCAGCTACGACCGCATCCTGCAGATCCAGAAGGAGCGTTTCGCCAATGCCAGCCAGTTTACCTTCTACTTCGTCGGCAACTTCGACGAGGCTACGATCCGTCCGCTCATCGAGAAATATATTGGCGCCCTGCCGAAGGGCAAGGCCTCTAAGTGGGTCAGCGCCGATCCTATCGCCAAGGGTATCGTCAACGTCAACTTCAAGCGCAAGGCTGAGACTCCGAAGGCCATGGCCAGCGACCTCTACCACATGCCGATGGACTACAACATCGAGAACGTCGTTCTCGCTGACGCAGCCGGCCAGGCTCTCTCAATGGTCTATCTGAAGACCATCCGCGAGGACGCCTCTGCTGCCTATAGCGTGGGTGCATACGGTTCTGTGAGCCGCATGGGCGACAAGGCGTTTGTCCAGATCTTCGACCAGTGCCCGATGGATTACAACAAGGCCGAGCTCGCCCTCTCCCTGCTGGAGGGTGGCATGAAGGACTGCGACAAGTACATCGACGCCGACAAGGTGGAGAAGATCAAGGCCAACATGCTCAAGAACCTCGACGAGGAGCTCAAGACCAATGGTTACTGGCTCAACGTCATGGACGAGTACAATGAGACGGGTGTGGACCTCTACACCACCCATCGTGCCGCCATCGAGAGCCTTACGCCGGCCAAGATCGTAGCCTTCCTCAAGAAGGTCGTGGCCTCCAACAACCACATCCAGGTGGTGATGCTCCCGGAGCTCTAAACCATCCTGCATAGAACAACCCATTAGCAAGAAGCGGTGGAAGACCTCTGTGGTTTTCCACCGCTTTTTGCTCTATTTGCCCTGCAAATTTGCGTATCTCGATTTTTTTGCCGAATATTGCATTCTGTATGACGAACAACGACAACACTACCGCTGCGCTCCGCATCGCCATCGTGGGCGGCGGGGCGGCAGGATTCTTTGCCGCCATCGAGGCCAAGCGCCGTCAGCCTTCGGCCCGCGTTAGCCTCTACGAGAAGAACGCCAAGGTCCTGGCCAAGGTGGCCGTGACGGGTGGCGGCCGCTGCAACCTCACCAACTCCTTCGCCGAGGTCAGCGACCTCCGCCAGGTCTATCCCCGCGGCCATCAGCTCATGAAGCGGCTCTTCAACCAGTTTGACCGCCACGCCACGATGGCTTGGTTCGAGCGCCATGGTGTGCCCTTGGTCACACAGGACGACCAGTGCGTCTTTCCGCAGTCGCAGGACGCCCAGACCATCATCGATTGCCTCGTTTCTCAGGCCAAGGCCTTCGGAGTGACGATCCATACCCGCCATAGTCTCGTTGCCATAGCGCGAGGGGAGGACGACCGCCTGCTGCTGAGTTTTCGCGTAGCCGAGGGCGGATCCTCTGCCGAGCAGGGCAGCCTGCGCAAACTGCTGTTCGACCGCGTGGCCATCACGACGGGAGGCCATCCGCGGGCCGATCGCTTCGACTACCTTGCCCGACTGGGTCACGAGGTGGAGGCCCCCGTACCCTCGCTCTTCACGCTCAACATCGCCGACCCAGCTTTCCGGGCGTTGATGGGGACGGTGGTGGAGCGCGCCCTCGTCTCCATCCCCTCCACCAGGCACAAGGCCGCTGGCCCCCTCCTCATCACTCATTGGGGTATGAGCGGGCCGGCAGTGCTCAAACTCTCCTCGCATGCAGCGCGCCATCTGCGTGAGAACGACTATAGGGACCGCGTGGCGGTCAACTGGGTGGACGAGACCAATCAGGCCCTCGTCGGCGACACCATCCGCCGCTTGGCCTCCGCCAATCCACAGAAGCAGTTGACCTCGCTGCGCCCCTACGGCCTCCCTGCTCGCCTTTGGGGCTATCTGCTTGCGAAAATAGGCCTCGCCCAGGACAAGAAGTGGGCGGAGATAGGCAAGAAGGGCCACCACCAACTGGTCTCTACGCTCACCAACGATCTCTACGAGGTGAACGGCAAGGGCAGTTTCAAGGACGAGTTTGTCACCTGTGGCGGCATTGCCCTGCGCCACCTCCATCCCCATACGCTGGAGAGCAAGGTCTGCCCCCATCTGTTCTTTGCCGGCGAGGTGTGTGATGTCGATGCTATCACGGGAGGCTTCAACCTCCAGGCCGCCTGGACGATGGGCCATGTCGTGGGGCGCCATATCGTGGACTGAGGCCACTGGGTCCTTTTGCAGGATGACCACACAAAAAAGCGAGGCTGCGTCAAAATTTACATCTTGACGCAGCCTCTTGTCAGCTGGGAGAACCCTCCCAGACCTTGGTTAAGGCACTTGACTGTTTAGATAATCACTTTCTCGGTCTTGCCCTCACCCTTATGGATGTACAATCCCTTCTTCGACGGCTTGCCATTGATCTTGACGCCGTTCATATCGTAGTATTCGTCTTGGCTGGCGGAAGTCTTCACGTTGTGGATGGCCGAAGAGACCGGGTGCGTGATCTTGATGCCGTCGAGCACCATGGAGTTGCCCTTTCCGTCGCCCTCATCGCGCACATAGCGCCAGGCCAGCTTCACGTCCTTGCCAGCATAGTCGGCGAGGTCGATGTCGAAGTATCTCACCTGCAGCCCACTGCCGTCGTAGATCTCCCGGTCCGTGAGCAGCGAGGTGACGTCCTCGTGCAGGTCCCAGATCTCTCCCCAGTTCTCGCCGCCGTCGGTGGAGATCATCACCTTCATCGTGTTTACCAGGATGCGCTCGTCGTAGGCCAGCTTGTACCAGTCAAACTTGTCGCAGTCATAGACCGAGATGTACCTTGTTATCACCAGTATTTATCCCAAATTGGTAAACCCTATATAAGATTCAAATGTTTGCAAAACATCTGAACCCGTATTGTCATTATTACACATATTATTTCAACTTTAAACTTTTCCAAATTAAAGACATTTTGTCTGACACACTAACTGTAGGAGTTTGTATCTTCCCATTTTCAACAACTGAGTTTTGGCGTACCTGTTTATTGATATACGACTCCAAATCACCTAATGAGGCATCCCCTTTTGTTTCTTGTAATTTTTTTAATAAGAAATAAGTAAACATACCATGTTTCATCTTTTTATATGGGTATGCAGTTTCATCTCCTTGTGCTGCAGAAAGAACCACCATGTTCCCTTTAGGTTGTACAGGTCTCGACTTGATAGCTACTCCTTTGGAGTCCATTGATATCATTTTCCCCTCTCGTGTTGTTCCACTAAAACAAGCATCAAGAAAAACTATGGTCTTATTTGTGTGCAATTCTCCAAGTTGTTTATATAGCAAATCAAGGCTATATCCACTTTGACTATCATTTGCAAGACCATCTGAGGGGAGCAAGTAAGCATTTCTGCTCGTCTCATCCGGTACTCCATGACCCGAATAATAGAAAATAATATTAGGTTGTTTTTCTTGTACTTTTACTATATTACTAATCCAATTAATGCTATATCGTATTTGATTAAAAGTTGCATCTTCTATGTATTTGATATTTTTCAAAGGGATACCGAGTGTATTCGTGCAATAATCATGGAATGATTTACCGTCATTCTTAGCAAATTGTACTTTTGAGATGTTGCTTTCATCATAGTTTTCATTAGCAATGATAACCACATATGTGTCATTATTTTTTATACTGTTATATGGTATATTTTCATCGACATCCGATTTTTCTATAGAATACAAATAATGATATTTCTCTATTTCATAATTGAGTTCATCATTAACATTAACCCAAGATATAGCCAAATTCCACTTGTCATCTAAAAAATTATACTTGTTGTCATTTGATACTTCCAATAATTTTGTTTTTTCATCTATTGAAACACCGTCGTATAAGAAATCCAGTACTATCTGATTGTTTAAATTCACAATTCCTGCTTTGCCATTCTTTCTAACCACAAACAGGTTGGGAGTTAATGTATTTATATCATTAGAATTTTCGTATTCGAAAGGTACGATAATTCTATCGTTACAGTCAATCACTCCATATCTATTATCTTTTTTTACTTCCAAATAGCCATAATCCAAATAATCAACTTCATCATACTCATTTGAAGATATTCTCTGGCCTTTATCATTTATAATAAACGACTTGAAGCCGTTTGTAGTTTCAACATCTGCGACAAATTTTCGTTGATATTCTAATTTTATTTGGTAAAATCTGCCCGAAACATATTTATTTGAAGCTACATCAAATAATGCATCTCCTTTGCCAGGTGTATAAGCTATCAATATATTATCATCAGGATATATGTAAAGCTCATCTTGAGAATCCATATTAAGTTTTTTCTTATTACCATTTTTATCGCATGCAAACCAAGTTTTGTCCATAGTTTGAACTATCACGTTCTGTTTGGTAAACATTGGCTGTTGTGCTGAATAATTAAAAATAAATGGCAATACATTCTTACCATCCTCATTAAATCCTCCCCATTTGTCACCTTTACGAAAAAACACTAATCCTAAGTTTGAAGGTTTCCCCGATTGGGGTTCATCGTATATAATAGGAATTACTATTTCCCCTTTTACATTTATTGCTCCCCATTTGCCATTTACATTTTGAACAAATAACAAATGATACTTTTTAGGGTAAGAATATTCTAAAATTTCTATATCCTTATATTCACATGGTATTATAGTCTTCCCATAGGCATTAAGAACTCCCCGTAAGCCTGTACTCCTGTTTGTTATAGGAATATAGACTTCCCCCTCAATTATTATGGGACATAATTCATGATTGTATTCACAAGGTATTATTTGTTTACCTTCATGATTGATACATCCCCACAATCCGTTTTTTTTAACAGGGTATAAGTTGTAGTCACGTATTATATAACGATCATCTTGATCTTTATCATATAAAATATCAGAGCATTTTTCTCCATCTATATTGTAAAATATGATACCACCTTTTTCTTCTATAGGAAATGGTCCTACATTATTCCAATTAATTTTCTGTGCTTGAATAGACAGAGCCGTGATTACACAAATCAAAAGTATAATATTTTTCATTTTAAAGTTATTGACTTCCAATTAGTACTTAAATTATTTGATATATATATAGTTGGAGTTTGTGATTTACCAACTTCTTGTACAGAATGTTGGCGTACTTGTTGACTTACATAAGTTCCAAGCTCTCCCAATAATACTTTTCCTTTTGTCTCTTGTAATTTTTTTAGTAAAAAATACGTAAACATACCATGTTTCTTCTTTTTATACGGATGAGCAGTTTCATCCCCTTGTGCTGCAGAAAAGACAATTGTATTTCCCGTTGGCTGTGCCGGCTTTGTTTTTATAACAACTCCTCTTGCATCAGCCAACATGTTTTTTCCATCTCTAGATGTTCCACTAAAACATGCATCTAAAAATACTGTCGTTTGTTTGGTGTTTATTTCACCAAGTTGTTTATAGATATCATCAATGCTTATGGCAGTTCTATAATCTTTAAAACTACCATCTATTGGCAATAGATAAGCATTTCCTGTTTTTTCGTTTGGACAGCCATGCCCAGAGTAATAAATAATAATATTGGCTTCACCATCAAAAGTTTTTGCATTGTCACAAACCCAGTTGATTCCTGTATGTATTTGGTTAAACGTGGCATTTTCTAAAAACTTTATGTTCTTTAGCGGAACTCCTAATGTTCGTACGCAGTATTCTTTTACAGATTTGCCATCATTAGATGAGTAACTTACATTAGGGATATTTTCATCAATGTATTTTTCATTTGAGATTATCACAACAAATGTTTTATCATTTGTTATATCATTAAAAGGAATGCTCTTATCTACGTCTGAGGGTTCATTTGAAGCCTTATAGTTGTCTAGTAACCATTCACAGTCACCTTGTAATCCGAAAGGCATAATTTCTTTTCCTGTTCTGTCAATATATCCGTATTTCCCATTCTGTATTACAAAAGCGACATCATCTCCTTTGTCGAAGGGTTCTGCCATATCAAAATTAAAAGGGATGATAACCTTATTTGAATGATTGATGTATCCCCATCTACCATTTCTCTTAACTGGTATAAGTTCTGTCTTTCCATTATAATACGAGCTAATGTTGTCATATTTAAAAGGAATAATGACATTATTTCGTGAATCTATAATTCCATATTTCCCCTCTGTATTTTCGCATCTTAAATACCCATTTGTTTCAACATTCCATAATCCCTTATATATAAAAGGTATCAAAATATTCCCTTTTTTATCAAGCATCCCCTTTGGATACCCTGTAATGATGTAGTTATCTCCAACATAAGTTGGCATGATACCTGTCTCATATATAAATTTCCCCTCTTTTGATATTAACATGTATTTTTTTTCCTTACTATAGACTTTGGCTATTCCATGCTCGAAGTCATCTCGTATTTCATCATATATGCAAGGGATAACTAGTTTTCCAGATTTTACATCAACGAAACCATATAAGCCGTTTCTCTTAACTTTAAGCATTTCATCAGAACATCTTCCTACATCTTCATAATCTCCAATAAGAGTTTTTTCCCCATATTTATCGTATATATACCATTGATTGCTTGTCGTATTCTTTAAAGCGATATGTCCTTCGTTAAAACCATAGTCTGTAGAACTATGTGACAATGGTATGATTATGTTTCCATTACAACCGATAACCCCTTTTTTATTACCTATTCTTACTCCAAGCAAAAAGAACTTATTTCTATTATTCAAATCAGATGGATAACAATCTTCTAACCAACAACTATCATATTTAAAAGGTATTGTAACTTGGGAAGTGTAAACATTTATAGCGCCGTATTTTCCATCGTTCCTTCTGAATATTAAAGATTCGTTACCAAAGAGTTGAGCAGAAATTTCCTTGTATGAGAATGGTATGACGATCTTGCCTTTTACATTGAGGACACCATATGTCTCTTCGTTTTCTACAACAAATAATATTTTGTCATTAGTAGGAAAAATATAGCGATTGTTTTTATCCAGCCTGTGTATTGGTTCAATGCGTTTGTATTGGCATGGGATGATTTCTATTCCTTTGGCATTTAGTACACCATACATATCATTTCTACAGACAATAATCCAGTCTTCGCCTCCACTACCGTAATAGCAATCGTAAATGCTTTCCGTTAGACGTTCACCCCAAACATTTACATAATAAAACTTTTCATTCTCTTCTAAATGATAAATTTTCTTATCATAGTTTGTGGCGTAGCCTGTACCAATTGCTCGAATGAATAGTAATATTAATAAGATAACTCTATATAATTTCATGATAACTTAAAAAGTTTAATTTATAATAGTGTTGCGGAATTAAGGTTTCTCTGAACTGAGTAAATAAAATATAGTAAAAACTTTTTTCATAATATTTTATTTTTAAAACAGTTAAACACTTTAATAGCTTGAGTATAACAATAAATGTTTTGGGTTGCGAATAATAGCCCCCGTTCCGTCTGTTCCCCTTTCCTATGAAAAGCATCTTCAATACACAACCAATTTGGAGAAGCCATGAGTTTGTTCTTTAAGAATAAAGGGCCATCGAACCATGGTTTATCTTTGTTTTGAGGTAATGTTTGAGTATAAGTATCGTGAAGAAGAACTGATTGTATGTCATTCATCGACAAATATTCAAATTCATCTTCTACATCTTCGGATATATGACTACCGTCTAACAGAGCGAAATCTATATGTTCGGCTGTTGCTAAATAATCCGCAGACCGCATATTATGCAACGATATTTGCTTGTATCCCTCACATATATCATAAACGGATTTTTCAAAATTTGTGTCACAAAGGTGAACCTCAAAGGTACATCCCATGTTTATTGCTTCAATAAAAGCCGTTGTCGAGAAACCTCGGTGTGAGCCAACTTCAAGAACTTTATTATAAGGATAAGCCAATAATAGATTGAATAATATCATTACATGGGTGTTATCCATACCCCAGCCGTCGTCACTAATAGTCGATGGGTACTTCTGTTTTTAGAATATCTAAGATTTGGAAATGTAAAATCTTCCATATTGTTATCTATTTTCACAAACGATCCTAAACCCACAGTCATAAAAACGTGAGTTCCTGTTATTTATACAGCGATATGAAGCACGGCAAAACCTTGAATAACAGTTCCAAGAACCACCACGCAAAACACGTGCATCTTGGTTAGGTACATGTTCCATATTATAAGGTTTAAAAGTGTCCAAGCACCATTCCCAAACGTTTCCTAGCATATCGAAAAAGCCCAACTGATTGGGATTATACAACCCTACTGGACAAGGGCGGTTTATTGTCTTGCCAACAATTTGAGAATTATATGGGTAGTTACCATTTATATTGGCATCATTAGATGTAAAACTATTACCATTTGCAAAAATGGTGTTGTTGCCAGCTTTGCAAGCATATTCCCATTCAGCTTCCGTTGGAAGTCTATATGTAAATCCTTTTTCTCTTTCAATCGTCATGTTGGATAATCTTCTGCAAAATTCCATAGCATCATCCCAAGAAACCGACTCTACAGGAAAATTATCAGTCTCAATTTGCTGTACAATTCTCCACCCATCACCATATTTAGAAAAATATGAAGGGTTAATATGCATCACTTTCATATATTCAGCTTGCGTTACAGGATATATGGACATACAAAACGTTTTGACATGCTGTAAGTGGGCAGATTTCTCGTTTTCCCTTGCCAGATTGTCATAACTTATCGCCCCCTGCCAAAATGTCCCTTCTTCTACTTGAATAAATGGCATTTTCAAAGAATTTAAAAATGTATATGTAGACATTGACATAAACAATTAATAAATATCGCAAACCAAACAAACAAAAATGACCTTGGTATAACTTTGTACATAGACATACCTCCCATGTGAAAATATATATTTTTATACCGTTTTTTCTTACGTTCGCTTTTCACATCTATACAGTTATTAATAGTCTCAGTACTGCCAGCCCAAACAGGAGGAAAATCATCGTATGAATAACCGTTATTGTGAATATAGTTGTTCCATTTTGATAAAATAAAGGCTATGGCTCTTTCACTTGACCATACTGTATAAAGAGAAGATATCGAAAAACATACTCCTACTATTGTTAGGATGGATATATAGATTATCTTATTTTCATTCGCAGATTCTGCAACCTTCCAATACGCAGTAAGCAACACACTATGCATCAAAAAACTCCATCTTATTCTAGTATCTACTATATCAGTTTCCTTTTCAATAAGATTACGAATAACCTTGTCATAGTCATCATTTTGCATACATTTATTCATCTTTGTTTATTATAACAGGCATTCCTAAATATATCAGAGCTCGTAATCTTTGTAAATCATTATTATGGAGTCTAATACATCCTTCACTATCACGTGTACCTATAGATTCAGGCTTGCATGTGCCATGAATACCGATACTATTAAAATTGGGAACTTTCAGTCTGAAGAAAAAAGGTCCGTAAGCTCCATTTCTTACACCTTTCCCATCTTTGAAATCATGCTTCCATTTGGTAGAATTTTCGATAGAACAGATGGTAAAATATCCCTCTGGAGTTTTCATATCACCAGTTCTCGTCTTGTTTCCATAATTTTTCCCAACGGCTATTGGACATTGGAAAATAGTATCATTATTTTGAATAACAGACAACCTTAGATCTGTTTTTGACACGAAAATATATCGCTGTCCTAATATGCTATTGCAAATAAACGATATGAATACAAATAGCAATATCCTTTTTCGACACATCTTTTTTACAATTGATAAAATGTAGTTCGTAAATTAGCGAACCCTATCATAGAGTCTTCCTATATTAAATAGAGCACCCGCTTTCTTTTGATTTACAGATTTTTTACCATTCAACACCTGTTATGAATTCACCTTTTTCTTCATATATACACCCTAATAGATTTTGGAAATCTCGATCTCTACTCTTCGCTATAGGTAGTGTTTGTTTGATTGCTTCATTTATAGAACCATTTTCTGCCATATCTAAAATTTGGTCATATAGTTCATCATTTTGCGCATAGGAAGTAAATACACTAAGACACAAAAAGAATACAATACTTATCTTTTTCATTTTTTCAAAATTGTTAAGTTTTTAACTTTGTAAACCATAGTTGGGTCTTTTACACGTTTTTGCGACAACCAACATTGGAATTCTTTATTTGTTAGTTCTCGTGGCAAATTCTCTTGTTTCTTCGAATCCAAAGCTTTTACAAAAGAGTTTGGTGAAAATATTATGTAGATTTGATTTAACTCTTGTGTGTGTGTACAAGTCATAGTATACTCGTCTACATATTGGCGTAAGTCAGGGAAAGCGCATTTTGAGGAAAAGAAGACATATCTTTCATTTGCTTTTACATAAACATTACCTTCTTCTTGATTTTGATAAGGTAATAAACAAAAGGCATTACTATTATTGTCAATCAAATATACAGTCATATAACCAGCTAATGGAGACATAAACGACAAAAACAGGTCATCACCACTATAAAATGTATCATCCTCGAACTTATCCTCTGTTCCATTGCGCAGTATATGGGAGGCAAAATCTATGTGTGAAGATACGATTTCGCGGATTTTACCTTTAATCCAAACTTTTACTGTAAGTTGCTCTCCGTGAACTTCCGTCTTGAAAATAGGATTTCCAATAGTTTCTATCCATTCTCCTTTCACCTCACTTCCACCTATAGACATGAAATCTATATTGGATTTGCCATTTTCGTTTTTTACGAAAGTTGAATTTGATTGAGAAACAGTAGTCCCAAACTCTTCAGCTATCAGTTGTATTTTAATACGTTCTAATGCTATGCTTTTTGCTTTTTCCAAATCTACAGTTTCTGGTACAACGTATGTGTATTCTCCATCAACAGTTTTGATTTTTTGTGGAAAACTACTGATCGAGAATAACATACATATAAGGCAACAAAGGACTTTTCTTACCATCCTAAGATCTCATCAAGTTTCTTTCGAAGATCTTCGCTTTTGCTATTTAGTTCATCTTGTATTGCTTGTTTAGCTGCAGCCTTTGCCATTGCTCCATTATACGCAATACGAACAAGAACTTCTTTGTTCTTATTTGCTTTTACACGGTAGCATTCCATCACTGTTATTGTGCGTCCTATACTTTGCGAAATAAGATTCTTGGCTTCCATGATACTTTGCGTCAAAGAAGATGCGTCTTCATTTGCAAGTTGTTGATTGGCTACCGAGTTCTCAATCAATGCAGTTACTTCTGTTTGTATCTGACCTGCAAGATTCTGCTTAGCTAATTCCAAAGCCTGCATTTTGGCGGCATCATAGTTCTCACCAATACTCATTGCTTCTCCCATAAGATACTTAGGGTACATGTCTTCATCATACTCCATCTGCATCATGTAAGACTTGTCCAATTGTTTCTCTAAAGGCAAAGCACCGGGTGCCGTTAGCCAGCCTTCTTTTGTTAGTTTCTTGGCATCTTTTCTTGCAGCTTTAGATGCCTTTTCGTTTAGCTCACTCTTGGACGCTTTACGCATCTCTTGTCGTTCTTTACGAACATCTTTTGTAGTCTGCGCTGTCATGTTTGCACTAAGGCAAAGAATGGCAAACGTACACACGAACATTTTTCTCATTGTAGGAATTTTTGATTTATAATTGATTTTGTGCTGTTTCTAAAAATCCATTTGGAATATAAGCTGTTGCCACCAAACATAGACCTGATATTTCCACAACGACGCGTTGTTGTCCTGCAATGCGCGCAACTTTTCCTATAACACCTTCAAATTCTCCGTCTATCACCTTTACCATATCACCACTTTTATAATGACATTGTTCTGATGACACTATTCGTACATGTTCATTACTGGTACTTGTTGCCTTTATAAAGTTCGTCATTGCAGTAAATGGAATGGTAAGAGGTGGGTGTTTGCCATTTTCCTCCAATGGTTTTGTTTTATCAAGATAAAATTTTAATACAGATGTTTCATCTCCCTTTTTCTTGATAATGGAGTTTACAACTTCCCTTGTAGCATATACAAAAAGAAGATTGGGGAGAAGAGGCTGTAAAATTCGCTTCTTCTTCCCAATCTCTTTCTTTACGACATAATGCACAGGCATATATGACTGTACGTCAGAGGTTGATATGATGCCACATGCTTTTTCTGTTCTATTGTAGGTAACTCTTAGTACGAACCAATGATGATTTGGCTTTTGTACATATTCCGAGGACACCCCTGTTTGTGAGCGTTGAGCTTCGGGGAGGACATTGGAGGTAAGTCCAACGTGGGGAGATCTTCTTCGACCTCGATGGGTATGCGCATTAACCAATGCGTTCATATCGTTTTTATGTCTTGCATTAAATTTGCAACTATTTGACACAAAAAAGCGTGGAATCGTCCTGTTGTCCATTCCACGAGTCGAGGCTCTTGCATTGCCTATTGTTGTCGAACAGACAACGTTAGAGCCCACGCCGATATGAAAATCATTACCGTTAAGAAACCTATATAATACGTTTGGTTGCATCCGAAAGGGTACAATCCATGCTTACAAGGTCTCCACGGGATTGATATAATCACACCCGGGACATCTACCGTTGACCATATTCGAGACAACAATTATGAATTTGCAAGATTCGACTCGTCTCAAACACAGCGTCGATAAACGCCTTCTATGTCTTGACTCTCTTCCCACCCATTGCCCGCTTATTACCGAGAAAGTTGTTTGGACTTCTCAGCTTTCAGCTCGGCGTTGGCTGCCTGCGTATCGACATTGAGTAAACCCAAATTGACGCACAAACTCGAGAGCCACTGCAAAGATAACAAAATTTCTTCAAAAATGAGCAAGGTTCTCTTGTGTTTTCTGTCAATACTGTCCGATTTTAACATTTGAATGGCAGTTATTGCTGTATATAAAAGTATAAAAAGTGCAACATCGCCATCTAAAGCCTTGTAACAACAATTGTGACAGAAACGAAAAAGGAGTAAGAAGATTATAGCCTTACTCCTTAATACGCATTTTATAAAATGTGAATACACATTTACAACGATTTGCAAAATAAATAAGTGGCGATACGCTTGCGGACAACGTTCTTATGACCTATCATCTTCTTGCGGCTGCCACAATCAACAGGCCATATGGTATAGTCATCGTACTATTGTAGCCAAGTCAAGCCGTTGCCTTGTTCTTCGCTTTTGGCATTCATCTTTCTCCAATATAAGAGGGGTGAGGAGGAAAAGTGGGCTTGTCGTAAAATCATAATAAAATTATGGCATTAGCACTGATGGCAAGAGAGGAAATGATAGGGATAGGTGGATTGGAAGGAAGAAAAGAAACCGCTGCGCCCCCCTTGCCAAAGCCATGTCGGATGGGTCGAAAAATGAAGTTAACTTCGTAGCCCGATGAAGTTAACTTCGTAGGCCGATGAAGTTAAGTCCTTCAAAGTGGCATAAAAAAAGGATCTCTCCGCGTCACACGGAGAGACCCTCATGGCTTTGGTGGGCGAGACCAGGCGACTGCCTGACGCACCCTTGTGTTTTGTTATCCTTTACATTCTTTTACCTCTTGTGGTAGTGCGGGCATAGCGCCGTTTTGTGTGCATACATACGCGCTCACCTCGACAGCGAGTTGGTGGGCCTCGGCCACGCTCTTACCGTAGAGAATCGCGGCGCAGAAGGAACCCGTGAACGAGTCGCCAGCGCCCACGGTGTCTGCAACCTTCACCTTCGGGGTGGGCTGGTAGGACATGGTGCCGCGCGTAAAGACATAGCTGCCGTTGATGCCGCAGGTGAGCACGAGCATGTCGAGGTTGTACTTGCCGAGGATGAGCCAGCATTTGTTTTCGATGTCAAGTCCCGGGTAGCCAAACATGCGGCCGATGAGCACCAGTTCCTCGTCGTTGATCTTCAGGATGTTGCAGCGTTTCATGCTGGCGCGGATAGCCTCCTTGGTGTAGAAGTTCTGTCGCAGGTTGATGTCAAAGATCTTCATGCAGTCCTTGGGTGTGACGTCGAGGAAACTGTATATCGTGTCGCGGCTCACCACATTGCGCTGAGCCAGCGATCCCCAGCAGACGGCGCGCGTCTTTCGGGCTATGGCCTCGATGTCCTTGTTGAAGGGAATGTTGTCCCAGGCCACGTTCTCCTTGATGTCGTAGGTCGGTACGCCGCCAGCGTCGAGTGTCACCTGTACCGTACCCGTGGGGTAGGGCACGCGCGGCATACAGTAGGCCAGTTTCTTGGCCTCCAGCTGTTCGATGGTCTCCTCGGCCAGCTTGTCCTCGCCAAGCGCACTCACGGCGATGGCGTTGAGGCCGAACTGTCCGGCGTGGAAAGCGAAGTTGGCAGGAGCGCCACCCAGTTTTTTGCCGTCGGGAAGGATGTCCCAAAGAGCCTCGCCGAGGCCCACTACATATTTATCGTTCGTTGTCATATAGGTAGTTGTTATTGTGTTATTGTTGTTTCACTTGAGGAATATAGCTGAGCAGATAGGCCACTCCTACGGCCATCACTACGGCTGCCGCGGTCTGCGGGTGTTGCAGGCCGGAAGTCTTGGCAGCGTCGCTGGCCAGACCCATCAGTAGCGGGAAGACCGTGCCGCCGAAGAGGCCCATGATCATCAGTCCGCTCACCTCGTTCTTCTTCTCGGGAGCCGAGATCATGGCCTGGGAGAAGACGATAGAGAAGACGTTGCTATTGCCGTAGCCCACCAGTGCGATCGAGGCCCAGAGCACCCACTGCTCCGTGGCGAACACGAAGCCCGCCATGGCCACGCCCATCATCAGGACGATGATGGCGAAGAAGACGCGGATGTTGATTCGGCGCATGAGGATGGATCCCGTGAGGCAGCCGAGGGTGCGGAAGGCGAAGTAGATGCTCGTGGCGTACTCAAACTGGCTGAGCGTGTCGCCCGGGGTGCCCAGGCGCTCCAGGAGAATCTTCGGCGCCACGGCATTGGTGCCTACATCAATGCCCACATGACACATGATGGCTACGAAGGAAAGCAGGACGACGGGCGCGCCGAGCATCCGCACGCTGGCCAGTACGCCCGAGGTCTGGTCCTGGGCGGGTTCCTCCTCGATGGGGGTCATGCCGAGCCACAGCGTGGCGGCCATGCCGATGAGGAAGAAGAGCAGGAAGAGGATACGCCAGCTCAGGCCGAAGGTCGGCGCCGTGGTCGTGGCGCCCCATGCCGCGATGAGCGGGGCGATAAATGAGGCGATGGCCTTGACAAACTGACCGAAGGTGAGCGTGGAGGCCAGGTGGCCCTTGACCAGGATCGTCACCAGCGGATTGAGAGAGGTCTGCATGATGGCGTTGCCGATGCCCAGCAGCGAGAAGGAGATGTACATCAGCCAGAGCTGGCTCTCCTTGGTCGGCATGAAACTGTCGAAGAGGGGAAGGAATACGGCCAGCGTCGTGACGATGATGGAGAGGAGCACCGTCTTCTTACGGCCGATCTTATTCATCAGCATGCCCGTGGGCACGGAGAAGATGAGAAACCAGAAGAATACGAGCGAGGGGAAGAAATTGGCAGCTGAGTCGCTGAGGCCGAAGTCTTCCTGCATGTTGTTGGACACAGCGCCGACGAGATCGACGAAGCCCATCGTGAAGAAGGTGATCATCACCGGGACGAGTGTCATCTTGGAAGAATTGTTGTTGCTCATTGGCTGATACGTTTTTGTTGTCATTGGGAATAGTATAGTTACGAATTTTGTGCTGCAAAGGTAGAGATATTCTCGCCAGGGGGATATCAATCATGTTTCGCAGGATAGTAAAAACCGAACCGCGCAACATTTTTGCTACAAATGTAACATATCGGACAGGCCAGGCGCCAGGCAGCCTGCGGGGACGTCGATGCTACTTTTCGTTCATTGAATAATAAAAATGTTGCATGTAACAAAAGTGAATGCCGATGAACGGAATTTTAACCCCTGATGGCGTCAATCTGCGTAACTTTGCAGCCGTAAACAATAACTGAACCGTTATGCAACATTTCAACACAGCAAAACTTGGCGCCTTGGCTCTTGCCTCCATTATGGCAACCGCGGCCAGCGCGCAGAATGAAGGAAAGCGGACGGACCACTCCAAGGAGGAGGGCGACCGCAACGTGATGCTCAACGCGGCCAGCGCCAACGGCCCGCGCGAGATCCAGATCGGACTCCCCTCCGCCGACGTCAATGTGCTGGAGAACGGACTCCCCGTTACCTATGCCACCAATCCCCACACCGTCAACGCCACGTGGCGTTCGGATGCCAGCCTCTCCCATGTCGGACTGCTGAAGATCTCAGAGACGGCTATCACCACTGGCAACATCGGCTATGCCGTCAACTCGCAGACGCAGCTCGGACAGAAGGGATTTCAGGGCACGCTCAACTACAAGACCAACCACTTTGGCCTGCAGGAGATGTCGCTCAACATGAATGGATCGCTCAACAAGGATCTCTTCTACAGTGCAAGCATGTACCAGGACTTCGACCCAGGCACCTTCAAGGTGCGCTCCTCGCAGTATCAGGACCGCACGCAGATCTACAAGCTGGCCCTCACCCAGCGCTATGCGGCAGGAAGGGGCGAGCTGACGGCAATGTACAAGTATGCCAACTCCCACCCCGTCTACAACTACGCCATGCAGTCGGCTCCATTCATCTATGTCGGCGACGGCAGCGTGAAGGAGTTTGGCGACTTCAAGCTCGGAACGACTTCCTATCTCCCCGTCGATGCCAACATCACCTATCGTGATATGCGCACCGGCACGCTGCGACAGACCTCGCTCTACGATTACTGTGGCAACCGATCCTCGGAGTTCTCGCTCCTGAACAACTTCCGTTTCGACAACGGGCTCAACTGGAAGACGGCTTTCCGCTTCGACCACGCCCGGGGTGCACTGGTATTCCAGACTCCGATGCAGCTCATCGACCTCCAGGCCGACGGTGCAGCCGCCAACTACCAGTACATGCAGCAAGACGCCATGGGACAACCGCAGCACTACGGCGGACGCTACGTCCAGACGCGTATGTCGTGTCTCAACGCAGGTACCATCAACGAGATGCTCCTCACCTCGGAACTCTCAAAGACCTTCCGCACCTCCACGCTGCGCATCGGCGTGAACGAATGGTACTACCACATCGACTACTGCTCCAACACGACAATGTACGACCAAAGCGTGCCCGAGGACGGATCCTACGCCGTGCGCCTCTGGGACGCTAACAAGCGCCAGAGCATCTTCTACGACTTCAACAAGAACGCCTCGGAGTACTACCAGGGACACGAGAACAAACTGGCCTTCTACTTCACACACGACTGGGACATCACGCCGCAGCTCAATGCTTACTATGGCGCGCGCATCGAGTGGCAGCGACTGAAGGGCGAGAACGCCGCGGTCAAGAACGCGGCCGGCGAATATGTGGGACGCTTTGCCGACTACTACCTCGGCACCACCGCTCCCGACGGTACGCTGATCGCACCGACGCAGATGGCATACAACTGGGTGAACTACGACTTCACGGCAGCGCTGACCTACAAGCTGACGAAGAATTTCGGATTCACGGGCGACTTCACCTACATCGTGCAGCACCCCACGATCTCGACCTTCGCGCCCGCCACGATGCCCAACACGGGCAGAATCAGCGTGCCTCTGGGACGCGTAGGTGTCTACTACAACAACCCGTGGCTGAGTCTCACCTCTCTCTTCTCATACATTTCAAAGACCAACAACAACTCTACGCTCAACCTTCAGCATGACGGAGAAATCAAGGCTGCTCCGTTGACCTATGACATTCAGACGTGGGGCTGGACCACCGACGTGGTCGCACACCCCTTCAAAGGATTCGACTTCCACTTCCTATTCACTTACCAGAAACCGACCTACAAGAAGTATGAGACCAGCGTGAAGTTTGCAAGCGGCTACGAGGGAAAGATCAACGCAACGGGAAATATCGTGGCAGAGGTGCCGCAGGTGCTCATCGAGCTCGACCCCAGCTACATGATCACGCCGGAATTGAAGCTCTGGGCTTCCTTCCGCTACTTCTCCAAGACCTACGCCAACATCAACGAGGCCTACTACTTCAACGGCCACTGGGAGACCTTCGGTGGTGTCAACTGGCAGGCCAGCAAGCGCTTGTCGCTCGGATGCACCGTGGTCAACTTCCTCAACCAGACGGGTGCCAAGGGTAGCATCGCTGGTGCGGAGCTCATCACCAAAGACGAGGCCAAGGGCATCAACAACCAGCTCATGACGGGCTCCTACCTCCGCCCGTTCACCGTGGAGCTCTCGGCCACACTGAAATTCTAACCAAATGTTTCACGACTAAAATCATAAGACAATGGAGATCAAGTAATCAAGTATATGCTTTCAGCAGGAGCACTCGTGGCCCTCTCGGCCACGGCACAGACCCTGCAGACCACACAGAAGGGCGACACCACGATCATCAAGGTGGAGAACCCGACGAAGTATCTCATCCTCCCCATAGAGGAGGAGCGTCCCGAGGCCCAGCTGCAGCTCTATAGCGGCAAGGCCACGGACACCTGGATGGACGTCCGACTGGCCGTGGGCAAGACCGACTACTGCGTGCCCTTCGCCCTCACGCAGGGCAAAGAGGCAGTGGTGAAGATCGTAGGACTGCCGAAAGACGCCGTGGCACTGAAGGAGATGAAACTATCGGACACCTTCGACACGACCAATACGGACTACTACCGCCCCGTCTATCACCACACGCCGCTCTACGGATGGATGAACGACGCCAACGGACTCACCTACAAGGATGGGGAGTATCATCTCTACTTCCAGTACAACCCCTACGGATCGAAGTGGGGCAACATGCACTGGGGCCACTCCGTCAGCCGCGACCTCGTACACTGGGATCATCTCGACCCCGCCATCGCCCGCGACCCGATGGGACACATCTTCTCGGGAAGCACCATCGTCGATACGCGCAACTCGGCAGGATTCGGCAAGAACGCAATCATCGCCTACTACACTTCCCACAGCATGAGAAACGGCAAGCAGGTGCAGGTGCAGTGTATGGCTTACAGCAAGGACAACGGACGCACCTTCATCAAGTATAAGGGCAACCCCGTGGTGACGCCGTTCGACGGACTGGAGAACTTCCGCGACCCGAAGATCTTCTGGTATGAGCCCACGAAGTCGTGGTACATGATCGTGTCGGCCGACAAGAATATGCGCTTCTATCAGTCGAAGAACCTCAAGAAGTGGACCTATGTGAGCCAGTGGGGCGAGGGCTTCGGAGCTCAGCCCAACCAGTTTGAGTGTCCCGACTTCTTCCCGCTGGCCGTCGATGGCGACCCAGCCAACAAGAAGTATGTCATGATCGTCAACGTCAACCCAGGTTTCGTCTTTGGCGGTTCGGCCACGGAGTATTTCGTCGGAGAGTTTGACGGCAAGGAGTTCAAGTGTGACTCGAAGCCTACCACCGTGAAATGGCTCGACTGGGGCAAGGACCACTACGCCACCGTCACCTTCTCCAACCTTGGAGGACGCATCGTTGCCGTGCCCTGGATGAGCAACTGGCAGTATGCCAATGCCACTCCGATCCATCAGTATCGTGGCGCCAACGCGCTGCCGCGCGAACTGAAGTTGTTCTCCAACCATGGCGAGACCTATGTCTCGGCCAATGTCGTGGAGGAGGCCCGCGCCCTGCGCAAGGAGACCAAGCAGTTGGGCAACGTGGCCGTGGACAACGCCAACCCCTATATTCAGCGCAACCTCTTCGAGGGTAGCGACGGAGCCTTCGAGCTGGAGGCCGACGTGACGCCGAAGGAGGCCGATGTGGTCGGGATCGTGCTCTACAACGACAAGGAGGAGCGCACGGTCCTCTATCTCGACCTCAAGAAGAAGCGCGTCGTCATGGACCGCTCGGAGAGCGGACTCACCGACTTTGGTCGGCTGGCCGAGCGCCACGATATCGAGAAGCGTGCCGAGGCAGCTGGCGAGATGAAGGGAAAACTGTCGCAGGACCTTGTCGTCAACTACAAAAACGACTTCGCCCTCGGCACATGGGCTCCGCTCGTACTCTGTGACGACGACCACTCTGCTGGCAATGGCTGCTGTGCTGAGGCCCCCGTGGCAGCACAGGGTGGCAAGACTTACCATCTGGATGTCTTTGTCGATAAATGCTCCGTCGAGCTCTTTGTAGATGGCGGACGCATCGCCATGACCAACCTGGTGTTCCCCACCGCGCCCTACAACCACATCAAGGTCTATGCCGAGGGTGGCAAGGCGGAGGTGAAAAACCTTACGACCTATCGTCTGGGCCTGTAAGGGGTATGTGTCCCCGTCGCATGGGGATGTCTCAATGAAAGAGAGAAAAAAGGCTGGTGGGCTATCCTAAGGCCATGGCAGACCGCTCAGCCGTCTTCTGATAATGGCGAGGGACAGGAAGTGTTTCCTGTTCCTCGCCTTGCTGTTTGGTGCGGTCGTGAAGGCTACTTTTCGCTTGCTGGGTGGAAGAAGGGGAAGCGTTTTCTTCTGCTGGCATAGGGCCGGACGAAGGGCCTTAGAATCTGGGAAATGCAAAAAGCACACAAATTGTTTGCCTGTCTTGTCTTTTTTATGTAATTTTGGGCGCCCAAATATACTAAAAAGCCGTTTTATGCTAAAGTCTATTCAGCATTTCGCTTATATCGCTGCCCTGATGGCAGCCCTCGCCCTTCTGGCCTCTTGTACTGGCGGGAAGAAACGTTATGTCATCGGTGTCTCGCAATGTTCGGAGGACGTATGGCGCGAGAAACTCAACCAGGAACTGCGGGTGGCGGCCCTATACTATAATAATATAGACCTCGATATCGCCTCGGCCAACGACGACGTACGGCTGCAGACGGAGCAGATCAACCGCTTTGTGGACAAGGGGGTCGATCTGCTCATCGTGGCGCCAGGACAGGTCTCGATCTCTCCCGCCATCGACCGTGCCTATGAGAAGGGAATACCTGTGATCATCTTCGACCGCCGTACGCGATCCAACAAATATACGGCCTATATCGGTGCCGACAATCGTGAGATCGGCGCGTCGATGGGAGAATATCTGGCGGGTGCGCTGCCCAAAGGAGGGCGTGTGGTGGAGTTGTGTGGACTCTCGTCTTCGTCGCCGGCGATAGAGCGGGCGGAGGGCTTCGATAGCGTAGTTGCCGTGCGTCCCTCAATCGACATCGTGGCTAAGCTCCACGCCGATTGGACGGAGCAGGGAGGCTTCCGAGCCATGGACTCGCTGCTGCGTAGTCCGCATCCCGACTTCGACTGCCTCTTTGCCCACAACGACCGTATGGCGATGGGCGCGCGTCGGGCAGCGCAGGAGCACGGACTGGACCTCCAGCGCATCCGCTTCTGCGGAATCGACGCCATGCCGCAGAAGGGAGCCGGACTGGAACTCGTCAAGGACGGGACGCTCTTTGCTTCCTATATCTATCCGACGCGTGGCGACGAGGTGATGAGGCTGGCAATGAATATTCTTGAAGGGAAGTCCTATCAGCGCGAAAACCGTCTCTCTTCGGCCCTTGTCACCCGTGACAACGCCCGCGTGCTACTCATGCAGAACGATGAGACCATGCGCCAGCAGGACCACCTCGCCACACTCCGCTCGCGTATCGACAAGGCAGCTGACGACTTCAATACACAGCGTGGCTACCTCCTGGTGCTCTTGTTCTTCGTCGTGCTGCTCGTCGTGGCCTGTGGCTTGGCCGTCAGGGCTTATGTGGCCAAGGCGCGCATCAACCGCCAGCTCAATGCTTCTATGGATCAGCAGCGACAGATGACGGAGGAGATGGAGCGGATGACGCAGACGCAACTGCAGTTTTTCACCAATGTGAGCCACGAGCTACGCACGCCGCTGACGCTTATTGCCGGACCGACTGATCAGCTACTGGAGGACGACACCGTGCAGGGAGCGCATCGCATGATGCTGGAGATGGTGCGGCGCAACACGCGCATCCTCATACAACTCGTGGGCGAGATACTCGACTTCCGCAAGGTGCAGAACAACAAGGCGCACTTGCATCTCAACCGCTTCGCCTTGCAGCGGGAACTGGCGATATGGGCCAACGACTTCCGGGCGGTGGCGGCGCGCCGTAAGATCACGATCGATGTGGACGCCTCGGAGGTGAGACAGGATGCTGTGATCATTGCTGACCGCGACAAGCTGGAGCATATCTATTTCAACCTAATGTCGAATGCGCTAAAATATACGCCTGAGGACGGACGGATCACAACGGCATTGTCCTACGACGGCAAGCAGTATGTGCTCAGCGTGAGCGATACGGGCAAGGGAATTGAGGCGGAGGCGCTTCCTCATCTCTTCGACCGCTTCTTCCAGGCGCGCGGTGCTGTCGGCGGGACGGGGATCGGACTTTCGTTGGTCAAGGCCTACGTGGATCTCCATCATGGCGACATTCGCGTGGAGAGCAATGAGGGAGAGGGCACAAGGTTTTTTATCTCGCTGCCTGCCGCCCAGTCAGGCTACGACCCTGCCAAGGATCGCGAGGCAAGGCCGGTGGCGGAGCGGGAACTGGTGGACGATAGCTATGTGCCCGAGGATATCAATGCTAAGGAGGCGGCGGATCGCATCACCAATGCCGAAGACTTCGATGCGGACCGCCCGCTTGTGCTCATCATCGATGACAACAACGGGATGAGGGCCTATCTGCGGTCTATCCTGAAAGACCGGTATAATGTCTCGGAGGCGGCAGACGGTCGCCAAGGCCTGGAGAAGGCGCGGCACGAGGTGCCGAAGTTGATAGTCTGCGACGTGATGATGCCTGTCATGGATGGTCTGGAGTTTACGCGTCAACTGAAGGAGGACATTGCGACGAGCCATATCCCCGTCGTCTTGCTCACGGCGCGCTCGTTGCCCGAACAGCGTGAGAAGGGTTACGAGACGGGCGCCGACTCCTATCTGACGAAGCCTTTCTCAGGACAGGTGCTCCTCTCGCGTATCGACAACCTGCTGCGCTCGCGCACGCTGCTGCGCTCTCTCTTCTCGGGCGACAAGGCGGAAGCTGCCGAGGAGGAACGGCTCTGCTCGCAGGATAAGACTTTCGTGACAAGACTGCGGGAGATCATCCAGCAGCATCTCGCCGACTCCGACTTCTCGGTGGAGCGGCTGGGTGAGGAGATCGGCCTTTCGCGCGTGCAACTCTACCGCAAAGTGAAGGTACTCACGGGCAAGACGCCCGTGGAACTCCTGCGCAAGGCCAGACTGATGAAGGCGCGCACGATGGTGACGACGACCGACCGCTCCATCGCAGAGATAGCCTACGCCACGGGCTTCACCTCGCCATCTTATTTCAACAAATGCTTCAAGGATGAGTTTGGAGTCAGCCCTGGCGGAATGAGGGGATAGTGCTCGCGCGCTTCTTCTTTCTTCACGCGCTTCCTCTTGTTGCTGCTTCTGTTATCTCTTTCCACGCAGTCTGCATTATTTCTTCTTCTGCATTCTGTGATTAAAGGGCGCAGAGGAAATTCTCCGTGGATTGCCCCTGCGCCAGTATTTATTCCTCAGTAAAAGGTCTGTTCAGCGACGTTGAATAGACATTCGGCAACGTTGAATGCGGATTCGGTGACGCTGAACGCACATTCAACGTCGCTAGACAGAACTTTCTTCTAGGCAAAAGTACATCTTTTCCTAATAACAACCAAGACTATTTCTTGGGAAATGCGACAAGGGGAGGCAGGTCCGAGACTAACGGACCTGCCTCCCCTTGCATAGGTTGGTGGATGGAAATCGCCTTCAATTAGCGATCCTTACTTGTGTTTACTCAAAGCGGATGGTTCCCTCCACTTTGTCCTTGACCGGTTGCTCCTCGCGGACCTGCTCGGGAGCCGACTTCTTCTTGATCTCATTCAGCATCGGTTTGGTCCTGTTGAAGGTGGGAATCGACTCCACTTCGAGGATCACGTCCTCGTTGTCGAGGTCGTCCTGCGAGAAGAGGTAGATGTGTGGGCGCGGCTTGGCCAGTTTGTCTCCGTCGTCGCCATAGTATTTGCCGCGTCTGTTGCTACGCTCCGCGTCGGCTTCCTCCTGCTCGGCCTTCTTCTGTGCCTCCTCCTTGGCGCGTGCCTTGTCCAGGCGGCTATGGTAGCTGGCCACATCCTCCAGGTCGTCGAGGCCGAAGCCCGTGGCGAGGATGGTGATCTTCACCTTCTTCTCCAAGGTGTTGTCGATGGCAATACCCCACTTCAACTCAAAGTTGGATCCGAAGCGACTCATGAAGTCGTTGATCTCGTTCATCTCCTCCATGGCCAGTCCATCGGTGCCATTCTCGCTGCTGAAGGCTATGGAGAGGAGGATCTTCTGCGAGTTATAGATGTCGTTGTCGTTGAGCAGCGGTGAGTTGAGCGCGTCGTCAATAGCCTTGCGCACGCGTCCATCGCCCTCGCCGAAGCCCGTGGACATGATGGCTACGCCGCCATCCTTGAGTACGGTGCGCACGTCGTTGAAGTCAAGGTTTATCAGTCCGCGGACGGTGATGATCTCGGCAATGCTCTTTGCTGCTACGCTCAGCGTGTCGTCGGCCTTGGCAAAGCCGTTGAGGAGGCTGAGGTCGGGATAGACCTTGCGCAGTCGCTCGTTGTTGATGACGAGGAGCGCATCGACGTGCTTTGCCATCTCATCGACGCCGTCGAGTGCCTGGTCGATCTTCTTGTTGCCCTCAAACTTGAAGGGGATGGTGACGATACCGACGGTGAGGATGCCCAGTTCCTTGCTCACCCGGGCGATGACCGGTGCTGCTCCCGTGCCTGTGCCGCCGCCCATGCCCGCAGTGATGAAGTCCATCTTCGTGCCGTCGCTGAGCATTGCTTTGATGTCGTCTATCGACTCCTCGGCAGCCAGGCGCGCCTTCTCGGGTCGGTTGCCTGCTCCCAGACCCTCGCTTCCCAGCTGGAGTCGCTCGGGGACGGGACTGTCCTTCAGGGCCTGTGCGTCGGTGTTGCAGACCACAAACGAGACGTCGTGGATGCCCTGCTTGTACATATTGTTTACGGCGTTGCCGCCTCCACCACCCACACCGATCACCTTGATGATGCTGTTCTGACGATCCGGCTCGCCGAAGTCGAGATGATCGGCCAGCGTGGCCATGTTGTCTTTATCTTTATCCATCATTGTTGTTCAAAGTTATCTTGATAGTATTCTTCTCGTAGCCTGCGCTTGGCAGTTTTCGTTCTATTCCTCAGCCTCCAAGATCTTGCCGCCAAAGCCCTTTATCTTCTTGGCGAGTTTCGAAAAGAAGCCTGACTTCTCGGGTGCGGGAGTTGGTTCTGGAGCAGGTGTGGGCCCTGGTGCGGGAGGTGGTGTGGGCTGGGTGTTATTTCCGCCATTTCCACCGTTTCCGCCATTGTCGCCGCCCGTATGCGGCTGTGTGCCACCCTCGCCGTTGGTGGTCGGATGGTGGGTCGTTGTCGTAGTCGTCTGGCCAAAGAGGTCTGTTCCCGTGGTCGGATGGATTGGTCCACCAGCACAGTTCATGTCGCCCTTGGCCAGCAGGGAGATGATGGTGGTGAGCGTGGTGTCGTGCTTCTTGATGTCGTCGATGTTGGACTTGATGGCCAGGTTGACGAAGCGCGCCTTGCGTATCTTGTCCATGTGCGTGTATTTCTTGAAAGCCAGCTCGATGTTCTTCATATTGGAACCGCCACCCGTGAGGATGATGCCACCCAGAAGTTTGCTGACATACTCCGCGGGCACCTGATGCCACACGTTCTGCACAATCTCCTCCACGCGTGCCTCCACCAGTTCGATGAGCTGTTTGCTCTCGATGGTGCGCTCGCCGTCGATGGAGTAGGTGAGGGCAGGATCCATGTCGGCTATCTCGGTATAGGCGGATCCGTGCTTGAGCTTCAGCAGTTCTGCCTCGCGCTCTTCCATCTTCAGTGCCGTGATATCCTTGGTGACGTTGTTGCCGCCCAGGGGGATGACTGCCAGGTGGCGCAGCAGGCTCTTGTGATAGACCGACACCGTCGTTGTGTCAGCTCCCAGGTCCACCAGCACGCAGCCACCGCGCTTCTCCGACTCGGTGAGCACGTTGTCGGCCAGCACCAGCGGTGCGGGGAAGATCTCGGCAATGGCGATGCCCGCCTTGTCGAAAGCCTCGTTGAGGTTGCTGTAGAAGAGTTTTCTCTGGGCGATGTTGAGGAAGTTGCCCTCCAGTCGTGTGCCCTTGATGCCCACAGGATCGACGACATACTGGTTGCCGACCTTATACTCCTGTGTGACGACGTTGAGGATCTCCAGGTCGGGATAGTCCATACCACGGTTGCTGTCCATCAGTCCATCCACGATATCGCCATCGACAATCGTCTCCGTGGGCAGGTCCTTGACAATCACGTTGCGCACGCTCCGCACCGACTGGCCGCCTACTCCGACATACACATGGCTGATGTTTTGCTTCATGGTCTTGCTGAGCTTGGCCACGATATTCTTCAGGCAGGTAGCGGTCTTGTCGATATTGTTGACCACTCCCTTGCGGATACACTGCGTCGCATCCTCCTTGACGAGCGCCTGCACGGTGATGCTCCCGTCAGGATTCTTCTTGCCGGCAATCCCCCGGAAAACGGACGACCCCAGCTCAATGGCTACAATAAATTCTGCCATATATATTCCTTATTTAATTATTCTAACTGTCGTTTCTTGCAAATAATCTGGTTGTCAAACTCCACATCGATGTAGCTATACTTGTTCCATCCCGTCTGCGAGAGTCCGTAGCGGTAGAACTTCTGTATGCGGGTGAGTTTCTTGTCCATAAACTCTGTCACTGCTGTCTCGATCTGCGACCGCTGGAGACCTTCGGGCAGCCTTCCGAGGTAGAGAATGTGGTCTCCCACGCGTGGCACCAGCTCTATACCTCTGTTGGACAGCACGTTGATCTGTACAACCTGGTTTCTCCAGAAGTCAGAGGCCATGATGGCCTTGGCCATCGGTGTGAGGTAGTTGCGGGCGAAGGATCGGCTGATGTGGCCCGTGGCGATGATCAGGTCGCTTGTATATTTGGAGTTGGGCATCGGTCCTCCCTTGTCGTCGATGTAGTAGTCGTCGCCCCTGCTGCTCTTGATGCGGATGATGGGCACGCGCTGTGTGAGGGCTATCGTGACGTGGCCGTTCTGCGTGACGTGACACTCCGCCGTATTGACAAAGGGACTGGTGCGGAGCACCTCCTCGATGGATCGTGGAGAGATCCCCGCTATCGGTTTGCCAAGCGGATAGAGGCCCTGCTGCGTGAGGATATGCTTGATCTCCTCTGCGCTCAGAAACCCGACGTTGTTGGCGTCGGAGATATTGACATCCACCTTGGAGCAGACCCTGGAGGCCGAGGCTGGCGTGTTCCACAACGTCACGGCCATGACGAGGTAGGCGGCCAGTATCAGGTCGACCACGACAAACAGCACGCGCTTCCAGTTTACATTGACTCTCACGATACCTCCCTGTTGTGCGTTATGCTTTTTCCTTCTCCTCCAGTATGCGGGTTATCTCGGGCACATAGTCGTTGAGGTCTCCCGCTCCCAGGACGACCAGCACGTCGAAGTCTCGGCTGCGCACCCACTCCGCCACGTCGTGCTTGGCTATCATCGTGCGCTCCACCCCCTCGCGCAGGTGGTCGTAGATGAGCTTCGAGGTCACACCCTCGATGGGCTGTTCGCGGGCGGGATAGATCTCTGTGAGCACTACCTCATCGAAATGGCTCAGCGCATCGGCGAAATCGGCATAGAAATCGCGGGTGCGCGTGTAGAGGTGAGGCTGGAAGATGACCGTCAGTTTGCGGTGGGCATAAAGTTCCCTCAAGCTCTTGGCACACTGAAGGATCTCCTTCGGATGGTGGCCGTAGTCGCTGAGGAACACGTGGCGTGGGGTGTTGATCTTGAAGTCGAAGCGACGCTCTACCCCCGCGTAGGTCTCCATGCCGCGGCGCAGTTCTTCCGCCGTGCAGCCGTTGAGTTGTGCCATTGCCATGGCGGCGACACTATTCTCGATATTGATAGGGACGGGATGGCCCAGCGAGACTTGGGTCACCGTCTCCAGCGGCGATACGAAGTCGAAGACAATCTTGCCGTCGCCGATGCGGATGTTGGCAGCGTGGAAGTCGCCCTCGTCGCGGCTGTAGGTGTAGGTCTTCACCCCCTCGGGTACGTGGGCCTTCATCTCCAGTCCTGTGTGGAGGATCAGCGCGCCTCCGGGCTGTATCAGTTCGGTGTAGTGGCGGAAGCTCTCCAGGTAAGCCTCCTTTGTGCCGTAGATGTCGAGGTGGTCGGGATCGGTAGAGGTGATGACCGACATCCAGGGGCGCAGCCAGTGGAAGGAACGGTCAAACTCATCGGCCTCTATGACCACATAGTCGCTTGTCAGCGAGAGGATGTAGTTGCTGCCCACATTCTTCGAGATGCCTCCGAGAAAGGCGTTGCAGCCTATGTGGCTTTGGCTCATGATATGGGCGCACATTGTCGAGGTGGTCGTCTTGCCATGGGTGCCCGCGAAGCAAAGGCCCTTGTGTGTGCGGGTGAGCGTGCCGAGCACCTGTGCCCGCTTCTCGATGGTGAAGTCGTGCTCCTTGAACCACGCCAGTTCGGCGTGGGAGGCCGGGATGGCGGGCGTGAAGACCACCAGTGTGTGCTCCCTGTCGCGGCAGGGCGCAGGGATCTGGTCAACGTCCTCCTCATAATGGATCTGCATGCCCTCGCGCTCCAGTTCGTGGGTGAGCGGTGTCGGCGTGCGGTCGTAGCCCGCCACGACGAGGTGGCGGTGCAGGAAGTAGCGTGCGAGGGCGCTCATGCCAATGCCTCCCGCTCCGACGAAATAGACAGCCTTGATATCTTTCAGTTCCATAATTTCTCCTTTATTGTTCAATCAGTTTGAGGACCTCGCGTGCGATGATCTCCGCCGAATCCTTGAGGCCCATCTTGTGCACATTCTCACCCAGCTGGCGCAGTTTCGCATCGTCGGCCACAGTCTGCAGCGTCAGGCCCAGGAGCTTCTCCGGAGCCTCGGCGTCCTCCACGTAGAGGGCTGCGTCGCGACGGACGAGAGCCATGGCATTCTTGCGCTGGTGGTCCTCCGCCACATTGGGGCTCGGGACGAGGATCACGGGTTTGCCGATGAGCTGAAACTCGCTGATGGAGCTTGCTCCGGCACGGCTCACGACGAGGTCGGCGGCATGATAGGCCGCTCCCATATCGCTCACGAAGTCCATCACCTTGAGGTTGGGCAGTTCTTTTCCCCGCATCTCCTTCTGGATGCTGTCGAAGTAGTATTTGCCCGTCTGCCAGATAAACTGCACCTCGGGATGCGCCTTGATCAGATCCAGGTGCTCCAGCACGCTGCGGTTCATCGTTCTTGCGCCGAGGCTTCCTCCTACGATCAGCACGGTCTTCTTCTCCGCGTCGAGTCCGAAGGCGCGTCGTGCTTCCTGCGGTGTGCCCTGGGCCTCCAGGATGTTCTGTCTTACGGGATTTCCCGTCATGATGATGCGGTCAGCGGGGAAGAAGCGCTCCATCCCTTCGTAGGCCACGCAGATCTTCTTGGCACGGCTGGCCAGCAGCTTGTTGGTGACGCCCGCATAGGAGTTTTGCTCCTGTATGAGGCAGGGAATGCCCATTCGCGCGCACGCGTAGAGCGTGGCACCGCTGGCGTAGCCACCCACGCCTACTGCCACCATCGGGCGGAAGTCCTTGATGATGTGGCGTGCCATGCGCAGGCTCTTGAGCAAGTGCCACACCACGCTGATGTTTTTCAGCAGATGCCGGCGGTCGAATCCCTTGATGGGAAGTCCTTTGATCTCGTATCCCGCTGCCGGGACACGCTGCATCTCCATGCGGCCCTCTGCGCCGACAAAGAGAATCTTTGCCTCGGGGCGCATCTGCCGCAGTGCGTTGGCTATCGACACGGCGGGGAAGATATGGCCTCCCGTGCCGCCACCGCTGATGATTATCCTCAATTCTTTGTCCATTGTGTTCGTTTTAAATTGCCGAGTGCCGCCAATCTTCTGCAAAGATAGTGCAAACGAGCGTAATGAGAGTTTTACTCTCAAATTGCCGAGTGCCGCCAATCTTCTGCAAAGATAAACAAAAAAAATGTCTTTCTACTATTTTCTGTTTATTTTTCCTCTTTCACCCCTGCCAGATGCTTCCTGCGGCCTTCTTTTTGGCCGAACGGCTGACGGAGAGGATCATGCCCATGTAGATGCAGTTGATGACCGTTGACGTGCCCCCTCGGCTGATGAGCGGCAGCGGTTGTCCCGTGACGGGCGCCAATCCCACGGCCACCAGCATGTTGAAGAGCGCCTGTATGACGAGCATGAGCGTCAGTCCCATGGCCAGGAATGCGGGGAAGTTGTTCTCACATCGGTTGGCGATGATGGCGACTCGGAAGAGGAGGAAGACGTAGAGCAAGGCGACGAACGCTGCCCCTATGATGCCCAGCTCCTCGATGATGATGGCATAGATGAAGTCGGAGAATGCCTGTGCGAGTCCGTCGCGTGCGGTCGAATTGCCCGGTCCCTTTCCCACGATGCCCGATGAGGCTATGGCGATGTGGGAGTAGTTCTTCTGTGAGTCCTTGTCTCGCAGGTTCACCTTGTTGGCCGGGACGTCCTCGGGGTTGGTAAACTTCACGATGCGCGACTTCCATGTGTCGAGGCGGTCCTCGAAACGATCCGCCAGGGTCTTGGGCTGCTTTGTCTTGGCTTTCGCCATTTGCTCCGTCAGCTGGTGGCGCGGGTCCTTCGCCCGCTCTTGTTCGGTCTTGCCGTATATCATGATGACCGACAGGGCAATGGTGGCTATTACCGCCATGACGCCGAAGAGTTTTCCCAACTGGTCCAGCGGCACGCGTCCGACAAACATCATCACGAAGATGGTGATGGCCAGTAGGAAGGCCGTGGATCCATTCTCCATGGCAATGGGGATGATGATCCAAGCCGAGAGCAGGAGGATATAGCGAAACGCCTTTCGGTCCGCTCCCTTGTCGGTCTGCATCGCACTCAATATCTGTGCCGTGGCGAGCACCAATGCTCCCTTCGCCAGTTCTGAGGGCTGAAACTGGATGCCAAAGAAGGTGAGCCATCGGTTGGCTCCGTTGATGGTCTCGCCGCCCACGAGCACCCAGAGGATCATGATGATGGATCCGCCGAGGGCGAAGGGCGTGGCCATCTTGAAGTACTTACACTCCACGTTGAGCACACAGACGAGTGCTACCACTCCCAGTATGATCTTCTTGGCGTGGTCCATGATAGGCGCCCAGTAGTAGCCCTTTTTGAGCGTCAGCGAGCTGGATGCCGAATAGACCTCAATGATGCTAATCATACAGAGGAAGAAGAAGATCATCCAGATGACTTTGTCTCCCTTGAAAATGTTCGTCAATGACTTTCCTTTCATTTCTTTCTTTCTGTTTTTGAGGCGGATGCGAGTGGATCGAGTGTTTTTTTGAAGATTCGCAGAATAGTTGTTGTTCAGTCTTTCCCTCCCCTTTTTCTCTCGTTCCGTGCCCGTCCGCCCTGTCTTGTTTTGTTTCTACGGTTTGTGATTGGTATGATAGAGTCTCCTTCGCCGCCCCCATCGGCACAATGGATGTGCCGATGGGGAATCGGTGTCGGAGTGAGACTGCGACGGTGTGGCGTTATGACCTCATGTGGAAAGTGATGTTTTCAGTCCGTGTCAGAGCGATCTTACCAGTTGCTTAAACTGTTCTCCACGGTCCTCCATGTTCTTGAAGAGGTCGAAGCTGGCACAGCAGGGGCTGAGCAGCACCGTGTCGCCCGGCTTTGCCAGTTCGTGGCAGGCAGCCACACAGTCCTTCATCGAGTGGGTGTCCCGCACGGGGATTCCCAGTTCGTCGAAGTTGGCGTGGAGCTTGGCGTTGTCTGCACCGAGATAGACGATGGCGCGACACTTCTCCTTGACGAGCTCCTTGATGGGTCCATAGTCGTTGCCCTTGTCCTTGCCGCCGACGATGAGCACTGTCGGTGTGCGCATGCTCTCCAGCGCGTACCAGCAAGCATCGACATTGGTGGCCTTGGAGTCGTTGACATACTGCACGCCACCCACCTTGCAGACCTTCTCCAGTCTGTGTTCCACGCCCGGGAAGTCGCTCAGGCTCTTGCGGATGCTCTCCTTGCGGATACCGGAGATGTTGGACGCGATGCCGGCGGCGAGCGAGTTGTAGATGTTGTGCTTGCCCGTGAGCGAGAGTTCCTCCTGCTCCATATTGAAAGGCGTAGGTTTCTCGATGACGTACTGTCCCTCCTCGATGTAGCCGATGGAGCCCGTCTCCTTGAGTTCGGAGAACGGATACTGCACGGCCTTGATGTCATACTTCTCCAGTTCCTTCTTGATTACCGGGTCGTCGTTCCAGTAGATGAAACTGTCCTCCTGCGTCTGGTTCTGGATGATGCGCATCTTTGCCGCGGCATAGTTCTCAAACTTGAAGTCGTAGCGGTCGAGATGGTCCGGCGTGATGTTGAGCAGGATGGCGATGTTGGCACGAAACTCGTACATGTTGTCCAGCTGGAAAGAACTGAGCTCGATGACATAGTACTCGTGCGGATCCTCTGCCACCTGCAGCGCCAGGCTCCTTCCGATGTTGCCGGCCAGTCCCACGTCGTAGCCCGCATCCTTGAAGATATGGTAGATGAGGCTTGTCGTGGTGGTCTTGCCGTTGCTTCCCGTGATGCAGACCATCTTGCTGTGGGTGTAGCGGCCCGCAAACTCTATCTCGCTGATGATGGGCGTTCCCTGCTGGATGAGGCGCTGTATCATCGGGACGCTGTCGGGGATGCCCGGGCTCTTGATGACCTCGTCTGCCGAGAGCACCTTCTCCTCCGTGTGGTGGCCCTCCTCCCATGCGATGCCGTGGTCGTCGAGCAGCTTCTTGTATTGGTCCTTCACCTTCGATGTGTCGGAGACAAACACGTCGAAGCCTTGCTTCTTGGCCAGCACGGCAGCACCTGCGCCGCTCTCGCCGGCTCCAAGAACTACGATTCTTTTCATCTTTCTTTTGCGCTTGATTTTATCGGGGTGGGAGACTTTGCCGCGTCCGCTTTGTCGGCCCTGGGGCCGTTGTCCGTTGGGCGCGTGTCAGCCTCCCGCTCTTCGTTTCTTATCTGATTTTCAATGTGATGATCGCCAGCGCCACCAGCAGGATCGTGATGATCCAGAAGCGGATGGTGATCTTGGCCTCGTGCTTCGCACCATGCGGCACGCGGATGAGATATTTGCAGTCGGGATCCAGTTGCGAGTCTTGCGTGCGGAAGTTGTCATGGATCGGCGTGCGCTTGAAGATGCGCTGCTTCACGCCGCGGCGCTTGCCAATCTTGTAGTACCACACCTGCAGGATGACGCTCAGGCTCTCGACGAAGAAGATGCCACAGAGGATGGGCAGCAGCAGCTCCTTGTGGATGATGATGGCGCCCACGGCGATGATTCCGCCGATGGTGAGGCTTCCCGTGTCGCCCATGAAGACCTGGGCGGGGTAGGCGTTGTACCACAGAAATCCGATCAGCGCGCCGATAAAGGTGCAGAAGAACACCACCAGTTCCTCCGACCCTGGTATGTACATGATGTTGAGGTAGGCAGCATACTGGATGTGGCTGCTCACATAGGCCAGGATGCCGAGTGCCACGCCTATGATGGCCGAGTTGCCCGCACACATTCCGTCCATGCCGTCGTTGAGGTTGGCGCCGTTGGAGACCGCCGTCACGACAAAGATCGTCATGATGACGAAGAGTATCCAGCCCGCCGCCACGCTATGCTCGCCGCAGAAGCCCATCACCTTGGAGTAGTCGAGGTTGTGGTTCTTGACGAAGGGGATGGTAGTTTTGAGCGTCTTCTCCGCTTTCTCGCTGTGCTTGACGACGATTTCCTGTCCGTTTTTCTGCCCAAGCTCCATGTTCAGGTTCGACTTCACGTCGGGCGAGGCCCATAGCACCAGTCCCACGATGAGGCCGATGGAGACCTGTCCTACGATCTTGTACTTGCCCTTCAGTCCCTCCTTGTTGTGGCGGAAGATTTTGATGAAGTCGTCCATGCCGCCGAGGAATCCGAGCCATACCGTCGTGACGATCATCAGGATGAGATAGATGTTGCGCAGTCGGCCCAGGAGAATGACGGGGATGAGCAGGGCGACGATGATGATGATGCCACCCATCGAGGGCACACCGACCTTGTTGACGCCAAATGGGTCGATCTTCTCGTCGCGTGCCGTCTCCGTGATCTGCTTCCGCTTGAGGTACTTGATAAACTTTTCGCCAAACCAGGCGGAGATGACGAGGGCCAGGACAAGGGCGAGGATCGAACGGAAGGAGATGTAGCTCCATAGGTGTGATCCACTGACGCCAAACTGGTCGAGCCATCTGAAGATGTAGTATAACATACTGTCTTTGCTTTACTTTACGTTGAAAATGTCGCGCAGCACCTCGTGGTCGTCGAAGTGGTGCTTCACGCCATTGATCTCTTGGTAGGTCTCGTGACCCTTTCCCGCCACGAGCACGACGTCGCCCTTCTCGGCCATCATGCAAGCCGTGCGTATCGCCTCGCGCCGGTCGGTGATGGTGATCACCTTGCGTCGCTGCTGTGCGTCGAGTCCTGCCAGCATATCGTCGATGATGGCCTGTGGGTCCTCGTTGCGCGGGTTGTCGCTCGTGAGGATCACCTTGTCGCTCTGCCTGACGGCCTCCTGCGCCATGAGCGGTCGCTTGCCGTGGTCGCGGTTGCCTCCGGCTCCACAGACGGTGATGACCTTTCCCTTGCCGTTGAGCACCTCGTGGATGGCCGAGAGCACGTTGGCGATGGCGTCCGGGGTGTGGGCGTAATCGACGATGGCGGTGAATCCCTCCGGCGACCGGATCGGCTCCAGGCGTCCGCTGACGCTGCCCAGCGTGCTCATGGCCACGAGCACGGCCTGTGCGTCTTCGCCCAGCAGTACCGCCGCGGCATAGACCGCGAGCAGGTTGCTCACGTTGAAGCGTCCGATAAACTGCACGCCGACCTCCTTGCCGTCGATCTCGAGGTACATTCCCTCGAAGTGGCACTCCAGGATGCGCGCCCTGTAGTCGGCCACGCGCTGGATGGAGTAGGTCTTGATGCTTGCCTTGCAGTTTTGCACCATGAAGAGTCCGTTCTTGTCGTCAGCGTTGGTGACGGCGAAGGCCGTCTTCGGCAGCATGTCGAAGAACATCTTCTTGGCGTTGCGGTAGCTTTCGAACGTCTTGTGATAGTCCAGGTGGTCTCGCGTGAGGTTGGTGAAGAGTCCACCCGCAAAGTGGAGTCCGCCGATTCTGTGCTGATGGATGGCGTGGGAGGAGCACTCCATGAAGCAATACGTACATCCTGTGCTGACCATGCGCGCCAGTAGCTCGTTGAGGGCGATGGGGTCCGGCGTGGTATGGTCTGCCGGGACGGCCTCTCCGTCGATGTAGTTGCATACCGTCGAGAGCAGTCCCACCTTGTGGCCGAGCTTGCGGAAAAGATTGTAGAGCAGTGTGGCAATGGTTGTCTTGCCATTGGTGCCCGTCACGCCGACCAGTTTCAGTTGTCTCGACGGATCTCCGAAGAAGTGGGTCGCCACGGGTCCTACGGCCTCTTCCGTCGAAGCCACCTGTATGTAGGTCACGCCCTCGGCCTTCTCCTGCGGCATGTCCTCGCAGAGGACCGCCACGGCACCCTGGCCAATCGCCTTGCCTATGAAACGGTGGCCATCGACCTGCGTGCCCTTCATGGCCACGAAGAGGTCTCCTTGCTTCACCTTGCGTGAGTCGATTTCCACTCCCGCAATCTCGACATCGCAGCTTCCCTCCACCGTGAGAGGTTTCACTGCCTTGAGCAGTTCGCTTAATGCTTTCATATCTTTGAGTCTCTTGTTTTCTCCTTATTATATATATGAGTAGTCCATCACGTTTATAACATGGGATTTCCCATCACGTTCCTATATGGGTAGTCCCATCACGCCGACAGGGCCTTGCGGTCCTCCCGACGGATGGGTGCTTTCGCTATCTTCCTTACCCAGCGCCTCTCTTGGGGCGGCTACGCCTGCAGCGCCAGGTTGCAGCTCATGCCGCTTCTGATGCGTGTGCCTGGTGCCAGGCTCTGGCTGACGACCACGCCGCGTCCGTTGATTCGCGCCTTGATGCCGCGGCTCTCCATGAGATAGACCGCGTCTCGCGCGCCCATGCCGCAGACGTCGGGTACGTAGGCCTGTCCCACGACGGACCCCTTCACCAGCGTGAGCCGGTTGCGGGTGGTACTGTCATCGACGGCTCCCCAGACCGGGTCGCCACACTTGAAGTATCCCTTCCATCCGTTGATGAGGTCGAAGCCCAGGTTGTGGAGCACGAAGTCGGCTGCGTGGAGGTCTCCCTCCTTCACCCGTGGCAGCAGCACCGACGACGAGTCGCGCGCGTCCTCCATGCTCACTTTCAGGATCTGCGACATGATACCCTCGGCAATGTTGTGGAAGACCACACCACTCATGCCGCCACCCGAGGCGGGCAGTCCTTCCTTCTGTATGCAGACGATGCAGGAGTAGCGTGGGTTGTCGGCTGGGAAGTAGCCCGCGAAGGACAGCAGGTAGTTGGTGCCGCCCGCCTTGTATCCCAGGGCTCCCTTCGACATCTGTGCCGTACCGGTCTTTCCCGCCACCTCAAACTTGTCGCTGCCAGCCTTTTTTCCCAGTCCCTCGCTGACCACCTCGCGCAGGATGCGCTGTATCCACTCGATAGTCTGAGGCTTGGCGATCTGCTCCTTGACCACCTGCACCGGGAACTCCTGTACCACCTCGCCATCGCGCATGATCGCCTTGACCAGACGCGGGCGCACCAGTTTTCCGCCGTTGGCAATGGCGTTGTAGAACGTGACCGTCTGCAGCGGCGGAATCTGCGTCTCGTAGCCGATGCTCATCCAGGGCAGGGCCGTCTTGCTCCAGTTGGTGTACTGTCCCCTCTTGTTCTTCTTCGGCATGCGGATGACGCCCGGCACGTAGCCCGGGATCGGGACCTTATAGTCTGTGGCCAGTCCGAAACTGTGGATCTTCTGCACGAACTTCTCCGGCTGGTCGTGGTAGAACTTGTCGATGATGCGGCTCACACCGATGTTGGAACTATACTTCAGCGTCCAGGGCAGCATCAGCGTGCCGTAGCCACCTCTCGACCAGTTGTGGTCCTTCATGTCGCGTCCGTACATGTTCCACACGCCGCCTCCCGTCTCGACCATGTAGGTCGTATCGACGTAGCCGTCGTCGAGGGCTGCCATGATGGAGGCCGTCTTGAATACCGATCCCGGCTCCAGCAGGTCGCTCACCGCATGGTTGGCGATCTCCCTGTACTCTCCGTCGTCGCAGTGCTGCATGTTGACCATGGCCTTGATGTCTCCCGTGGCCACCTCCATGACGATCGCCACGCCGACCTTTCCGCCGATCAGTTTCAGCTCGTCCACGACGGACCGCTCCGCCAGGTCCTGCATGTTGACGTCGATCGTGGTCACTACGTCCGATCCGTTCTCAGGCGGCACGTCGGTGATGGTCAGAAACTTGCTGCGCACCATCATGCTGTGGCCAATGCCCTCCTTGCCTCGCAGCACGGAGTCGAAGGCCATTTCGAGCCCACATCGCGGCACGCGTCCGCCATACTGCTCCTTGTAGAGGTCGCCGATGGTGCGTCCTGCCAGCGACCCAAACGGATGCTGCCGGTAGGTGAACTTGTCGGCGTGGATTCCGCTTTTGTTTGCGCCCCTGCGGAAGACGGGCAGCTGCGAGACCTCCATCCACGTGTCGTAATCGACGCGCTTCTTCCACACCGGCCATACGCGGCTCCGCTTGGCATATCCCTTTTTCAGTTCGGCCTTGAACTCCTCTGCCGGCTTCTCGGGGAAGATCTCGTTGAGCCCCTGGCAGATGGCGTCGAGGCTATCGGCAAACGCCGTGTCCGTAGGGTTGGACCGCAGCGTCTCGAAGTCCATGAATATCTTGTATTGCGGCATCGTGGTGGCCATCAGCCGCCCGTCGCAACTCAGTATGTTGCCTCTCGTGGCCTCCAGCTTCACGCTGTCGCGAGCCGATTGCTTGGCCGCCTCGGCCCAGTAGTCCTTTTCTGCTGTCATGATGTAGAAGGCTTTTCCCAACACACAACATGACACCAGCGTCATCAACACCGACACCAGCATGTAGCGCGGTATTACCTTTGCTTCGTTCAGTTTACTCATTGTAGTTGTTTTTTAAGTTATCAAATGGGGTCCGTGCGGCCTTTCTGCCTTTTCCATGGGCCGTGTCGTCACTCTCCTTGTCCTCCCTCCTCGGGCACCTGTATCTTGTAGGGCGGCTGGTCCGGGATCTTCAAGATACTGTCCTTGCTGTTGCGCAGCGCCTGGAGCACAAAGCTCAGTCGCGTCTTCTCGGTGTATTTGCTGCCCGTGGAGAGCGCCCTGTACTTCGCGTCTTTGAGTTTCGCCTCCAGCCGGTTGATCTCCTTGAGCTTCTCTTGCACGCTGTAGCGGTTGGTGACGGAGACGAAGAGAAAGAGTCCCACGACCGCCATCAGTCCCACGTTCTTGCGCATCACGCCCGTCTGCAGCATCTCTCCGCCGATGATCTGTCGGAGCGTGTAGTTGGTGGAGTGAGGATTCTCGTCCTCGCGCGCCTGCTCCTCGATGGCCTGCCTGATGGCCTCGGCCACGCGCTCTGCCTCCGCCTCTTCCGAGGGCTGCTCCGTCGCGGCTTCCTCGCGGGCTGCTCCTTGCGCCTCGACGGTCTCGCCCGCGGCTTCTCCCTCCTTGCCAGCCGGCTTCCTGGCGGCCTTTCGGCCCTTCAGTGGTTCCTCCCGTTGTGGACGCACAGAGGCCTCGCCGGCAGCCTGTGTGGCCTCCGTGGCCCCCACGACCTCCAGCTCGACGGGCTGTCCCATCAGCGGCTCCTGTGTTTCCTTGTTGTTGCTCATCAGCGTTCTGTCCTTTCTGCTATTCTCAGTTTGGCACTACGGCTGCGCGGGTTGCGCTCCTGCTCCTCCGCCGTCGGCACGATCACCTTGTTGTTGACCAGTCGGTAGGGTGTTTCGGCCTTGCCAAAGAAGTCCTTGACGACCTTTCCCTCGGCGTTGCCGCTTCGCATCACGTTCTTGACGAGTCGGTCTTCCAGCGAGTGGTAGGTGATGATGCTCAGCCTGCCTCCCTCTCCGAGCACGTCGGTGGCTGCCGCCAGCAGTTCGCGCAGGGCGTCCATCTCGTGGTTGACCTCGATGCGCAGCGCCTGGAAAAGACGTGCCATTTCCTTCTTCTCCCGGCTCTTGTTTAGTAAAGGAGCGACAACGTTGGCCAATTCTATCGTTGTCGTGATCGATTTTTGCTGTCTTGCCTTGACGATGGCTGCCGCCATGCGTCGCGACTGTCGAAACTCTCCGTAGAGATAGAGCACGTCGGCGAGCTGCTCCTCGCTGTAGTCGCGCAGTAGGTCGGCCGCCGTCAGTCCGTCTCGTTTGTTCATCCTCATGTCCAGCGGCGCGTCGAAGCGGAAGGAGAATCCCCGCTCCTCGTCGTCGAAATGGTGGGAGCTGACCCCCAGGTCGGCCAGTAGGCCGTCGATATGGTCCACGCCGTAGTAGCGCATCCAGTTTTTCAGATAGCGGAAGTTGCTGCGCACAAACGTGAAGTTGTCCTCCGCCTCTGTTCCGATGTTGGCCTCTGCGTCGGCGTCCTGGTCGAAACTGTACAGATGGCCTGTGCCATGGAGCTGGCGCAGGATCTCGCGGCTGTGGCCTCCACCGCCAAAGGTCACGTCCACATAGACGCCACCCTCGTGGATGGCCAGTCCGCCGATGCTCTCCTGGAGGAGCACGGGCACATGATATGTCTGGGTAGAATCGGTCATTGTCGTGGTTGGTTGCTGTCGTTCTCGCTCTCTGCCGCGCCCGGGAATGCGCTCCCCATCCGGTCCTCCAGGGCCTGGGCGAAGGCGTCGGCGTCCATGAACGGACCCTCTCCCTCGTCGCCGCTCCAGATCTCGATGGCGTCGTCCATGCCGATGAAGCGCACCTGTCCCTCTATGCCCGCCATCTGCTGGTAGCGGCGGGGGATGAGGAAGCGGCCGTTGCCGTCGAGCGCCACGGGCTCCACGTCGGAGACAAACTGGCGGAAGACCATTTGGTCCTGGCGGTTCCAGCGGTTGAGGCGTGCGCGCAGGCTGTCGAGCATTTGGTTCCACACCGACTCGGGATAGAGCACGAGGCACGGCTGGAAGATGTCCTTGCGCAGGACGAGGCGCTCTGCGCCCGCCGTGCTCAGCACCTTCCGGAAGGAGGCGGGGAGAAACACCCGTCCCTTGGCATCGGTCTTGGAATCTATCGTTCCCAAAAATCGCATGTGTACTTCTTTGAAGAAAATATATTTTCGGCTTCAAAGGTACACATTTTTCCCCACATCTCCCCACGCTCCCCCACAAAAGTTTCAAAAATGTCTGTTTTTTATTGATTCAGGTATAGGACGCCCTCTTTTCCGTCCTTCGCCCGTCGGACCTCGGAGCCGCCCGGAAGGGCCCTGCCGAGGCGGTGGAAATGTGACAACAACATGAAATAAGGGCGTCCTGACCACTTTTTCGGCGGAAATAGTTGCACACTTTGAGAAAAATGAGTATTTTTGCGCATTGTAAGAGAGAATTGACGAAAAGAAAGAGCGGATGGAGAAGACTATCGACATCGAGAAAATACTCACCAGCAAACTCGGCGGCAAGGCGCGCCTCGTGCCCCGCTGCCTGATCAACTGGCTACGCAAGATAGCCCACGAGGACCAAGTGAACCAGTTCTTGTACGACCACCGCGACGAGGTCGGCACGCAATGGCTCACCTCCACCGTGGAGTATCTCAAGATGCACATCACCATCGAGGGCGAGGAGAACCTGCCCTCCAAGGATGATGGCAAACTCTACACCTTCGTCAGCAACCATCCTCTCGGCGGACAGGATGGCGTGGCCCTGGGCAGCATCATCGGGCGCCACTACGACGGTCGCTTCCGCTACCTGGTCAACGACCTGCTGATGAACCTCCCCGGCCTTCGTCCGGTCTGTGTGGGCATCAACAAGACGGGCAAGCAGAGCCGCGACTTCCCACGCATGGTCGAGGCGGCCTTTCAGGGCAACGACCATATCATCATGTTTCCCGCCGGACTCAACTCGCGGATGACCGACGGAGTGATCCGCGACCTGCCGTGGAAGAAGACCTTCGTCACGAAGAGCGTGCAGTATCAGCGCGACATCGTGCCCATCCATTTCAGCGGACGCAACTCCGACCGCTTCTACCGCATCGCCAACTGGCAGAAGCGCCTCCACCTCAAGGTGAACCTGGCGATGCTCTTCCTCGTCGATGAGATGTATCGCAACGTCGACAAGGACTTCACGGTCAAGATAGGCAAACCCATCCCCTGGCAGACCTTCGACCGGTCGCGATCGGCCAAGGACTGGGCCCTGTGGGTGGAGGACCAGGTCTATGCGCTCTAAGGAGGCAGAAGAAGAGACAGAAGAACAGTCAGAACAAGAGACAGAAGAAGAGAATCCCCCCGTTTTACATCAAACTCTGGAAAAATGGAAGAAGAGATTATCCAACCCATCAGCAAAGAGGTGCTGCGCAGCGAGCTTACTCCTGAGAAGCTGCTCCGCACGACCAACAAGAGCCACAACGATATCTATGTGGTGACAGCCCACAACGCACCCAACGTGATGCGGGAGATAGGCCGGCTGCGCGAGATAGCGTTCCGCGCGGCAGGTGGCGGTACGGGAAAGGCCGTAGATATAGACGAGTTTGACACGTCGGACAACTGCTACAAGCAGCTCATCGTGTGGAACCCCGAGGCGGAGGAGATCATCGGTGGCTACCGCTATCTCTTCGGACGCAACTGGCGGCTCAATGCCGACGGCCAGCCCGAGTTGGCCACCAGCCACATGTTCCACTTTTCCGACCGCTTCCTCCAGGAGTACATGCCCTACACCGTGGAGCTGGGCCGATCGTTTGTCTCGCTCGACTACCAGAACGTGCGCAAGAACTCCAAGAGCATCTTCGCGCTCGACAACCTTTGGGATGGTCTCGGCGCGCTGACGGTCATCAATCCCGACGTCAGGTACTTCTTTGGCAAGATGACCATGTATCCGAGCTACATCCGCATCGGCCGCGACATGATCCTCTATTTCCTCAAGAAGCACTTCGACGACAAGGACCACCTCATCGTGCCCATCCACCCGTTGAGCTACGAGCATCCCGAGGAGCAACTGGCCAAGATCTTCACGGGCGCCGACTTCAGGGAGGACTACCGCATCCTCAACCGCGAGATTCGCCACCTGGGCTTCAATATCCCGCCGCTCGTCAACGCCTACATGAACCTCTCGCCGACGATGAAACTCTTCGGAACGGCCATCAACGACGGCTTTGGCGAGGTGGAGGAGACGGGCATCCTCATTGCCGTCGATGAGATCCTCGACGAGAAGCGCGTGCGCCATATCGACAGTTTCGTCAAGGAGCACCCCGAGGCCCTCCACATCACCAGCGGCGCCAACAAACTCATTTACAAGGACCGGGCCTGACCCTTTCGCGAGGACCGGGCCTGACGTTTTCCTCCATCCCCAAACTGTATTTTTCCCCTCCCGACATGGAATCGATCAAAGAAATATTCAGAATCGGCAAAGGACCGTCGAGCAGCCACACCATGGGGCCGCAGCGGGCTGCACAGATCTTCCTCAAGCGCCATCCCAACGCCCACCGCTTCGAGGTGACGCTCTACGGCAGCCTGGCTGCCACGGGCAAGGGCCACATGACCGACGTGGCCATCCAGGAGGTGCTCCGCGAGGCCGCCCCCGTGAAGATCGTGTGGAAACCGACGGAGTTTCTGCAGTTCCACCCCAACGGCATGAAGTTTGTCGCCCTCAACGGCTACGACAAGCCCACCGAGGAGTGGACGGTCTATAGCGTCGGCGGCGGCGCCCTGTCGGAGGGCAAGGGCAAGGAGGACCAGTGCTTCCGCCCGGAGCAGGTCTATAACCTCCACACCACCAAGGACATCCTCGGCTGGTGTGAGGGCAACGGTCGTGGCTACTGGGAGTATGTGGCACTTTGCGAGGACAAGGATATCTGGGACTACCTGCGCCAGGTGTGGCAGGTGATGCAGCGTGCCGTCCACCGTGGCATCGACCACGAGGGCGCGCTCCCGGGCCCCTTGCACCTGGCCCGCAAGGCCCCGACCTACTATACGAAGTCGCTTGCCTACAAGCCGTCGCTGCAGAGCCGTGGCCGCGTCTTCGCCTATGCCCTGGCCGTGAGCGAGGAGAATGCCTCCGGCGGCACGGTGGCCACGGCCCCGACGTGTGGAGCCAGTGGCGTGGTGCCGGGCGTACTGGTCCATCTGGCCGAATTCCACAATTTCTCCGAGACGCGCATCCTCCATGCCCTGGCCACGGCCGGCATCTTCGGCAACATCGTCAAGTACAACGCCTCGATCTCCGGCGCGGAGGTGGGATGCCAGGGCGAGGTCGGTGTGGCCTGCGCCATGGCTTCGGCAGCCACCTGCCAGCTCTTTGGCGGCACGCCGTCGCAGATAGAGTATGCGGCGGAGATGGGCTTGGAGCACCACCTCGGCATGACCTGCGACCCCGTCTGCGGCCTCGTCCAGATCCCTTGCATCGAGCGCAACGCCTTTGCGGCCTGCCGTGCTCTCGACGCCCAGCTCTACGCCTCGCTCAGCGACGGCAAGCACCGCGTCTCCTTCGACAAAGTGGTGGACGTGATGAAGCGGACGGGCCACGACATTCCCTCGCTCTACAAGGAGACGAGCGAGGGCGGACTGGCCAAGGAGTTTTAGCAAGCGATTCAAACAACGCTAAGATTTGCGGTGTCATTGTTTCTTTGACAGTATCTACTCATCAAGCACCTATCTCCATGCAAGACCTTGAAATCAAGATAAAGGTGACGCTCTGTCAGATGGACGAGCTCTCCGCCGAGGACCAAGCGCTCGTGGGGCAGGCCATCGAGGCCACGCGCCACAGTTATGCCGTCTATTCCCACTTCCATGTGGGGGCCGCGGTGCGCCTCCAGGACGGTCGTGTCGTCATCGGTGCCAACCAGGAGAACGCCGCCTTTCCCTCGGGGCTCTGTGCCGAGCGCACGGCCCTCTTTGCGGCCCAGGCCCACTATCCCGACCAGCCGGTCCTGGCGCTGGCCATCGCCGCGCGCAACGCCGTGGGACTGACGGCGCAGCCCGTCACGCCTTGTGGCGCCTGTCGCCAGGTGGCGCTGGAGGTGGAGGACCGCTACCAGCAGCCGATGCGCGTGCTCCTCTATGGCACCGAGGGCGTCTATGTCGTAGGGAGCATGCACGACCTGGTGCCGCTCTCCTTCTCCGACGGGGCGATGCGCTGAGGCCGTCTGTCCACACACACAATCACAATCGCTATGCTGAAAAACTATTATGAGCAGGGCAGGGTAGAGGCTGGCTGCGACGAGGCTGGCCGTGGCTGCCTGGCTGGCAGTGTCTATGCCGCCGCCGTCATCCTGCCTCCCGACTATCACAACGAACGGCTCAACGACTCCAAGAAGCTCACCGCCCGCCAGCGCTATGCCCTGCGCCAGGATATCGAGCGCGACGCGGTGGCATGGGCCGTGGGCGTCGTCACGCCGCAGGAGATCGACCAGATCAATATCCTCAACGCCTCCATCCTGGCCATGCACCGTGCCCTCGACCAGCTCCAGGTGCGGCCCGAGGCCATCATCGTCGATGGCAACCGATTCAAGCCCTACCGCGACCTGCCCCATACCACCATCGTCAAGGGCGACGGCAAGTACCTCTCCATCGCTGCGGCGTCTATTTTGGCCAAGACCTACCGCGACGACGAGATGGTCCGCTTGGCGCAGGAGTATCCCGACTACGACTGGCAGCACAACATGGGCTACCCCACGCGAAAGCATCGCGAGGCCATCCGCCAGCATGGCGTCACGCCCTACCACCGCCGCACCTTCAACCTCCTCGGATCCGAGGAACTGACCATCCCCTTTGACAGTTAACCAAAAGGCCGCTCGGTCTTGGATAGCGTCGTACAGTCTTGGATAACGTCGTACTGTCTTTGATAGCTAAGCAAGGGCCGCTCTGTCTGGCGGCTCTTGCTGTAACCTACCGTGTCTAAACGGCTGCCATGCAGCTCGTCACGCCGAGGGCCGTGGCGATGGCCGTGAGGATCGAAATGGCGGTCTGAATGACGAACCGCCATACCTATCTTTTCTTTTCATCCATATTTTTCTTGCTGGTTTAAGGGTTTGATAATGAGTACTTTTCTCTCTGCTTTCGGTGGCAATGCGAGGACAAGCGAAGAAGACAACCAATACAACATTTACAACTATAACAACTCTTTCAGTGCTATCGTTCATTAACAGGATCGACTCAAGAGTCGATTCTTGTAAACAAAGATGGTAAACATCTAAGTTGGATACCAGGAAGATATCCATGGCAAAGACGGTTTTCAGAGCCGACTCGCCGTGGCGTGCACGACCGACAACACATTATCACATTATCACATTAAGGATTTCACATCACCCTTCCCCACATCGGGCTTCCCAAGTCATCAACGGGTATTAATAATAGAACATCAAAAAATAACATTTAAAATGATCAAGAACATGCCAATTATCTCAACGCCGCCTCGGGGGCGTGAAAACCTCGGACCACACCCGCGGCTGCGCTGCCGACATCTTTGTCCCCGACATCAAGACGGGCCGCGAGTGGTTTGCCTGGATGATGGACAACCTCCCGTTTGACCAGCTCATCTGGGAGACCGCCTCCGCAGGCAAGGCCTGCTGGATACACGTCGGCTACCGGGGCGCGGGCCGCAACCGCCAGCAGGTGATCGGCCACCTCGTGAAGCGGTAGGCCGCCCGCCCAAACAAGTCCCCTACTCCGCCTCAAGCTGATAGACGCACGACAGGCTCGGTACATTTCCGCCGCCCAGTCGTGCGTTTTGGCCGTCTCAGGGCAATTTTACAAAAAACACCTTATCTTATAGTGATTATCGCAAAATTTAATGTATATTTGCAGCAAAATTCGGTGAACTTATATTTGGACATGGGCATAAGCAAAGAATTAACGGAAGAGGATGTCAAGTTCCGCTATATTAACGAAGCCATCACAAGCAAGGAATGGCCAAAGGATAGTATATACATGGAACAGAAGGTCAAATTTACCGATGGTAAAATTAGCCTTCATGGCAATCTTGTGCATAGAGAGAAACCGAAGTTTGCAGACTATGTGCTTTACGCAAACAAGGCAACACCAATAGCCATTGTAGAAGCAAAGGATGCCAATCATTCTGTTTCTCATGGATTGCAACAAGCCATGACCTATGCCCAAATGCTCGATGTGAAGTTTGCATATAGTTCAAATGGTGAAGGTTTTGCCGAACATGACTTCTTGACAGGCAAAGAACGCACTTTTGCTATGGACGAGTTTCCTACCAAAGAGGAACTTATCGAAAGATATAAAAGTGAGGCTAACGATGGAAACGGGCTTAACGAACAAGAGTTGGCTGTCATTGATCAGCCTTTTTGCACTGGTCAGAATATTTTTCCACCACGATATTATCAACGCAATGCAGTCAACCGCACAGTCAATGCCATTGCGAAAGGACAAAACCGTGTGCTCCTTGTCATGGCAACTGGCACAGGTAAGACATATACTGCATTCCAGATTGTATGGCGTTTACTTAAAAGTGGATTGAAGAAGAAAGTGTTGTATCTTGCAGACCGCAACATATTGGTTGACCAATCCATACAGCAGGACTTCAAACCATTAGAAAAGGTAACGCACAAGATAGACTACTCAAAAGACAAGAACCACTTGGAAGAATTGGGTTCTTATCAAGTGTTCTTTGCACTCTATCAACAGTTGATTGGACAGAATGATGCCAAAAACTATAAGGAGTTGTTTCCTAATCCTGACTATTTTGACCTTGTTATCGTAGATGAGTGTCATAGAGGTAGCGCAAAGGATGATAGCAACTGGCGAAACATCTTGGAATACTTTTCTTCGGCTACTCATATTGGTATGACTGCCACGCCAAAAGAGACCAAGTACCAGTCAAGTATTGGTTATTTTGGAGAGCCGGTCTATACTTACAGTCTCAAAAATGGCATAGAGGACGGCTTCCTTGCTCCTTTCAAGGTAATCAACATTACAACCAACATCGGTGACGAGTGGCGACCGACAAAGGGGCAAAAGGATATATACGGCAACGAGATAGAAGACCGTATCTATAATAATAGTGACTACGATTACAACATTATCATAGAAGATCGCATTAGGGAAGTTGCAGAGGAAATAACCAACTATCTGAAAAGTACAGATCGCATGGCTAAGACCATCGTGTTCTGTGCTGATGAAACTCATGCGGAACGTATGCGTGTCGCATTGACCAATGCCAATGCTGACATGTGCAAGAAGCATCCTGATTATGTGGTTCGTATAACAGGTAGTGACGAATACGGAAAGGGGAAATTGGATTATTTCATTTCCGTTTCCGAAAAGTATCCTGTTATTGCCACAACAAGCAAGTTGCTTTCTACGGGTGTTGATTGCAAGATGACAAAACTGATTGTGCTTGACCAACAAATCGGCTCTATGACGGAGTTCAAGCAGATTATTGGTCGTGGCACTCGTCTTCGTGAGAAAGAAGGAAAGACATATTTCACCGTAATGGACTTCCGCAACGTAACACGATTGTTTGCCGACCCAGATTGGGACGGACCGATCGAGATAGACCCTAATTATCCACCCAAACAGACAGGGCCGAAACCGTATGTGCTTCCAGAAGACGACGAGCCTAATGGGGTATCAGAACCAAAGCCAAAGCCAGGGCCACGACCGAAGCCGATTGTTGCCAAGGATGGTTGTCAAGTGATGGTCATAAACAAGGTAGTTTCTGTCTATGACACAAACGGCAAGTTGCTTCGCACGGAAAGCATTACTGACTACACAAAGAAAAGTATTATCGACACATACGCCACGATTGATACGTTCACTTCCAAGTGGCAAGAAACCAAGAAGAAATCTGACATAGCAGAAATGCTCAAAGACAGCGGCATCGACCTTGCTGCATTGAAGCACGACCAAGACATGGATGATGTGGACGATTTCGATTTCATCTGTCATATAGCCTATGGAAAAAAAACGCTCACACGACATGAACGTGCCGAGCAGGTGAAGAAGCGTGATGTATTCAGCAAGTATGGCGAACAGGCACGGCTTGTGCTTGAAGCCTTGTTGGATAAGTACACAAGGGATGGCGTGTCTGAACTGGAAAGTCTTACCGTGCTTGAAAACGATCCATTCCGCAAATTGGGTTCAAAGTCAAACATCGTGAAGTTCTTTGGGGGCAAGCAAGGTTATCTTGATGCCGTGAAGGAGTTGGAACAACACATATATAATATAGCATAAAATAGAATCTTTTCGTTAAGCCAGATGAGCAAAAGAGAGCTTGCTCTCATTTTGCTATGGCGAGAAAAGGTGCGCGAAAGCGAATCTTTTCGAAAGGCCAAATGAACAGAGCCAAGCTTGCTTGAAGTATGTCGTGGCGAGAAAAGATGCACAAAGTGAAACAAAATATGAGTTTATCAAATTTCGTAAAACGAGTACGCAATATCATGCGCAATGATGCTGGTATCAACGGCGATGCGCAACGCATAGAACAAATGGCATGGATGCTGTTTTTGAAAGTCTATGACGAGAAAGAAAATGATTGGGAGTTGGACGATGATGATTACAAGTCTATCATCCCAGAAGAATGCCGTTGGCGCAACTGGGCGCATGACGATGGAAGCGGCAATGCCTTGACTGGTGATGAGCTGCTTTCGTTTGTCAACAATACTTTGTTTGTAGAACTCAAAAACATAGAGGTCACACCAGATACTCCTATCCGTCAAGCGATTGTAAAGACCACATTTGAGGATGCCAACCAATATATGAAAGACGGCGTACAGCTCCGCCAGGTGCTGAATGTGATTGACGGTTTGAACCTTGGCGACTATGAAGAGAGTCATGCTTTCGGCGAGATATACGAGACTATACTTAAAGAGATGCAGTCGGCTGGCTCGTCTGGTGAGTTCTACACTCCAAGAGCCTTGACCGAGTTTATGGCAGAGATAGTCAATCCGCAGATTGGTGAGAAAATGGCAGACTTCGCCTGTGGTACAGGAGGTTTCATCACCAGCTGGTTGGGTGAATTGGACAAGAAGGTCAAGACTGCTGAAGACCGCAAAGAGTACAATCAGTCTGTATTTGGCATAGAAAAGAAACAATTCCCGTATATGCTATGTGTGACAAACCTGTTGCTGCATGGTATCGACACGCCATTGGTATATCACGACAACTCGCTTACCAAAGATGTTCTCAACTATACAGACGGAGACAAGTTTGATGTTGTTTTGATGAATCCACCATACGGAGGTAATGAAAAGGCCGACGTGAAATCTCACTTTCCTTCTGATATGCGCAGTAGCGAGACTGCCGACCTCTTCATGGTGCTTATCATGTATCGCTTGAAGAAAAATGGCCGTGCTGCTGTCATTGTTCCTGATGGTTTCCTTTTTGGAGCAGATAACACAAAGATTGCCATTAAGACAAAGTTGCTCAGGGATTTCAACTTGCACACCATTATCCGTTTGCCTGGCAGTATCTTTGCACCTTACACTTCGATTGCCACGA
>OGDE01000030.1_pt1 | contig 113000 bp, 195 predicted proteins | sample 1570321 | NCBI WGS metagenome assembly OGDE01 (sample SAMEA2581976, study PRJEB24529) | metagenome | biome: Human gut stool | place: China | collected 2011 | reverse complement strand
GTTATAATTCTCGAACTGTAACTTATGAAGAGCTTGAACAGATCCACGAAAAAGAGAAACAAGAAATTGATGATCGGAGGATACAAGAATGGTTGTTGGCGATTTAGTTTATAATGATGATTTTGATTGTAATTGTAATTATGATATTTATGATTGCTCAGACGGAAAGCAATATGGTGATGGAGCAGAATTGGTTTTTTGCACACAAAGAGACGGTTTTAATAAACCATTGGATCGTATTCTTGATATGAAAATAAAGTCTATCACAACACAAGATTCTACCATTGTAATAGAAGCAGCTAAATGAAACGTAGATTTCAAAATTAGGAGTGATAGAAATGAAATATATAGAAACCGAAAATCTCCTTTATGAAATAGATTGGGGAAATGGAAGAAAATTCAAATGCAATTCATATTGGAATGATGATACTTCTTTTGCATTGGACATTGGTGATGGAGAGTTGATTGATAAAGATGGAAATTCATATTTTATCCACTGTGAATACAATTGTGATAATGGAATATGGTATTATATTTTTGAAATATGGTTTGAAAATGATAGTTGTAATATTTATGACATTCCGGAGACTAACAGAAGCGAATATCTTTCGGAAACAGAAATTGAAGATCTACGAGGAATTATTTATAACTTATGCAAGGATAAAATAAATCTATGAAAACAAATTTATGTGGAGGAAAGCAATATGAAAGTATTTTATTTATCACAAGAGAATTTCGGATGTGTTGTCTATGCAGATAATGAAAACAATGCATTTGAAAAAATGAAATGTCAAAGAAAAGAATTATTAGAAACTTTAGGATTGCCATTAGATATTACACGATGGGGAATTGAGGAATTTACACCGGACTTATATAATGGTGTCTTATGTTTTTATTAGAATGAAATAGAAAATTCAAAATTAGGAGTGATGATAATGAAAAGAGAAACGGCAGAAAAAATTGTAAAAAATTTTTTTAATCAGATGAACCCTGACATGTGGAGCGGAAATGGAAATAGACCAATATCATTTGATGACAGAGCTTGGCAATATCCATTAACAAACGAAGTGAATCTTGAGCTTACATTTGTTAATAACGAAGAAGATGGATGGTGTCATTATTGTGATTTAGTATACGAATCTGACAATTCTTCGTTTGATATGTTAAGTGGGTATGGAATTAATTCCGTACAGAATACTATTGATACAGTGTTGGATTTATGCAGGGATTATGAGTTGTAATGAAACGATATCACAAGTGCAGATCACAGAATGGAATTGTGCAGCGGAGAAAGTCTTAAACAGAAACAAAAGCTGCGACAGGAAATTATAGATGCTTTTAATGAATTGTATTAGATGGTGGAGGAAAGCAATATGAAAATAAGAGATTTGTTAGAAGTATTAAATACTGACAGCGTTGTTCTTGCAAGAGAAAACGATATTCTTGTTGATTGTGAAACACAATATATAAATCAGGCACTTAGAGAATATATGGATGAAGAAATTGAGAAGATAACACCATTGGATAATGCAATAGAAATTATCTTGAAATAATGGAATGGCTGTTAGGAAGGGAGATATAGTATGTCTGATAACGGAATAAAAGTATGGGAAATAACCTACTTAGACGATAAGAATAAGAAGAAAAAGAAAAGAAAATTTTATGGAGATAATGTTTTGCAAGTGATTGAGGCAGCAAGTGAAAGTAAAATTGATGCAGAAGATATCCTTAAAATTATCTTTTATCAGTATGTAAAAGAAGAGTATTATGAATAAAAACAAAGAACAATGAAACGGAAATTTCAATAGAAGAAAGAGAGAATAAATATTTAACTGAACGTTTTTCTTTATTGATTGTGGACATGAATTGGAGGTTGACTACTATGAATGAACTTGGTAAATTATTAGTAGAAGTCGATAAAATTGAAGACGATGATAAGTGGTTAGAAGCAGAGCATGATACAGTCCAACAATATTGTGAAGATAAAAATTATGAAATGACAGAAGACGAAATGGAAACCATTCGATCGAGAGGATTGGAAGAGTCTTTTGAAAGTTGGATAGAATTTAAAGAAATGATGGAGGAATGATTATAAAGAAGTACAGTGTGACATTTACAACATATAAAGAATATGAAGTAGAGGCAGAAAATGAAACTGAAGCACTTAGAATAGCGGAAGAAAAATTGGAATCTGATAGATGTATTCCAATAGCAGATACTCATTATGATGAAAGTGATGTTGAAGAAATTGAGGAGTAAAATATGGAAGAATATATCTTAGATGAATGCAGAAAACATATTCTAAAATTTCATAATATGTCTGATACAGAGATTTATAATTGGATGTGTGATAATTATAAAGGATGTAGAGATTATGAAATGATACGAAGATGCAGTTTCGTAATATTTAACGAAAGCAGGTGACGAAAAAGTTATCTGCTTTTTTCGTATAGAAACGGAGAATAATAAGATAGAGTTTGACAAACTAATAAATTAAAAGATTGGAGGAATTGAAATGTTTACAGAAGAATATTTTTCAAAATGGTTTGATATTATTCCAGAGCATGATGCAAGAACATTATGGAATGACGGAGATAGAAGTTTTCTCGTATTGAATATAGAAGATGGGATAGATAGATATGCGGATTGCTTTGAAAGTTTTGAAGAAATAAAGAGAAGTTTTCCTGATGCTTTATTTTGACTGGATAAAGCAAAATAGTAATGGAGATTTCATATTTAGAATAGGAGACTGATTTTATGATTAAATTTATAGAAAAAGAAAGATATTATGATGATAGTCCATATACAGGAAGTTGCTATTATTACCCTACATATATGGTAAAAGATGGAGAAGAATTCTTTGTATTCAATCGAAGAGAACCTGACGATGAATGGAAGATAAAAGAGGACAAGGCAAGAAAGAATCAGTTGATAGAAAACGAAGGGAAATATTTTAAATTTAACGGATTTTATAATAATCCACTAGAAATGTTGAAGGAGATTATTGAAAGAAAACATCATTTTACAACGCCAAAGGACATGTACTATGGTAATTTAGATATACATAGATATATAGATTTCCATGGTAATAGAAATGAAGTTAGTGCAGCTTTCCATTATAGAATTTATGATATAGAGTTAGCATGTACAATTCAAAAAGTTGTCAAGCTAATCAATAGTGAAGATTGGAACATGGCAAAAGCAATATTGAATAAAAGACAATGAAAAGCACATTTCAATGAGGAAAAAATCATGGATATTATAAAGAATTGGTTCAAAGATAACGGTTATGAAGTCGATGAATACGAAGCCATACTACAAGCGAAAACAGATACAATTTTATTCCTGGTTGTAGAACCACATAGCGGAACAAATGGAAAATGGATGTTAAGAGTAGCTGCGTTGGTATCTTTTGACAGATGGGCGAATTCGACAGCAGTTGAGGAATTCTTTGATACGGAAACAGGATTGCGTAACTATTTAGAAAATAATCAACTTTACATCTATAAAGATGTATTGAGAATTTTGTCGGAAGAATATGAGGAAATGTATAGAGTTTATGAAGATTAATTATTTTGGTGAGGTGATAATATGTTGAAATGTTTAATTGATGTTTCTGTTCCAGAAGATAGTAAATGCTCTAAATGTTGCTTTTACTGTGATGAAAAAGATAGTTGTGAATGCAGATGCGTTGGACTTGAAGAATGGAAAACAGAAGAAGAAATTGAAAATAATTGTATAGAATGTGAATAACAATATATTTGATCGGAGGTAGATGGTATGAATAAATTACAAGCCATGAGAGATAGAATTGTAGAAATTGCAGAAGAAAACGGATGGAAAGTTGATGTTGAATCAAATGACGGAGATAATTTTTCTTATGAATTTTCTAAATATAGTCCGGCAGGTCAAGATTTCAATTTTGAGGCAGAGATGGAAGATAATAATGTATACGCACTATTAAATAACATTAAAGATTATTATGATAATTATGATTGCAGCTATGAGGCTTATTTGTGGCTAGACAATACAGGGCATGGAACAAATGGCGCACCATATGATATGAAAGATGTTTATGAGGATATGGAAGCGTGCGAGGAAATGAGTCTTGAATTATGGAAATCGTTAAGTGAAGAAGATTGGGAGGAATATTATGAAGATTAAATATTACGAATTAAATTGCGGAGTAAAGGCAACAGAAGAAGAAATTAAAAATGGAGCAGAAAATGGATGTGAAATCAATAGAAGTCTTATTGATACGGAGTATAGTATAGCAATCAAAGCAGATCATTATCCAACTTTTGAAGAAGCAGAAGAGTTTATAAAAGATGATTTGAAAAAATTTGGATATGATGGTGTTTATGGAATTACACCATTATCAGAAGAGGAATTACATTCGTTTTTTGATACTGAAAATATTGATAAATGGAAAGTATTGAGTAAATGAAAACCGCATTTCAAGGAGGTGCTATTTATGATTATGAATAATATTAAAGAACAGATGGAAAGAGCAAGTAATACAGAAGAATTATTAGATCATTTGATTGAAATTATTGAAAACAATGATAGTAGATTTTCGTTTGAATGGGCAGTAGGTGGCGAAACAATTACAATGGAAATTTATGATAAATTAAAAGATATTGGTTATGCAGCGAAGATTTATCAGATTGAATATGATGAGAATGATGAACCAATTAATTTATAAAATCAAAATGGAGGATGACAAATATGAAATGTAATGAATATCCAAAATATTTTAAAACTGTAGGAAATGTTGTTTACGCAAGCCATAATAAAATTTGGTGGTTCTTTTATACAGATATGGAATGCTGCTAAAGATAAAACAGCGGTTTTAAGAAGGGAGAATAAAATTATGAAAACAAACGAGAGAAAGTACCTGGATATTAGTACAGCACATCTGACACAGGGAACCTTTGGAAAATTGAATAGTATGCATTTGCCGTATGCTTATAATTATGACGAAGGAGCCTTTATTACGGTTCCAAGCAAAAATGAAATTGGCACCATAATCATGCCAGACGATTTACGGATCTTACTTCAGTATGCATGGGATAACGATATTGATTTAATTCGTATGGATAGAGATGCAGAAGTTTGTGATGATCTTCCAGTATATGAATGGAGTATGGAGAATTTACAGTTAGCAGGAAGAATCTGGTCATGTATCTCTGATAGATATGATGATGAAGAATATAAATTAGGAACATTACCAGGTATTGTTGCGGCAATTGAGGGTACTGATGCAGAAACGTTAAAAGATGTATTGAATAAACTTTGTGACCGAATTGAAGATATGGAGGAAGAATAATGATAGTTATGGTTACGTTAAAAGAAGTTTCAAGAACACGAAATTATAGAAATTACGCTCTTGTTTATAACGGTGATACATATAGATTATCTGTATATTTTGGAGAAAAATCTCATGATAAATTATGGGAGTGTGACAAAAAAATTCCAGAAGATGTTGTATCTTTTGTGAAGAATATTATTACAAAAGAATTGACAGAATTTCAGGCAAGAGTTGGAGAAATTGTAGATGTGTTTGAAGATTGGATTATGGAAGCAAGACGAAAAGGAACTTTTCCTCCAGACTATGAACTTACAGAAAATGATATTATGGAAATTAAAAAACATGTAATTGATATGATTTATAATTACAAATAGAAACTATTGGAAGATAAAACAAAAAATTCAAAAGGATGGTGATTGCATGGAAAAATTATTAAAAGAGGTAGAAGAACTTAATGCTAATGTACCGGATGGTATTGTAAAAGATGCGGATACAATTCTTGTAGATATGGTTCAAGAAAATGACTTCGAGATCACAGGGATTGCGCAGGATATTTTTAATATTTGGAGAAACAGTTCGGACAAGAAAGCAGTTGAGCAGATGTTCTTTGAGTTTACAGATATGGAATTTAAAGATTTTCTTGAAAAATGCAAAAAAGAAATAACACGATGAAAGCACATTTCGTTAGGAGGTAAATTATGGCAGACTTAACACATTTATTCAAGGTAAAACAAAAAGTTAAGTATCATGATCCAGACACAGGTAAATGGCATAATGGAGAAATAAAAGAAACACACTCAGATCATGTAATTGTAGATATTCCGGATATTTCAGATCATTGCTGGTTCGAGGAAGATTTGAATTTGGAATATCTTTATCCAGAATATAATTTTGATGTGTAGAAACAGATGACTATATGTTGTCTGTTTTTTAATTGCAGAAAAGGAGAATAAAAAATGAGACAGTCAGATTATACAAAACATAGAGCGTTATTACGACATGAAAGTTATGTAAAACAAAAAGCAAAGTGGAGAGATAAAGCAATTGAATGGCAAGCAGATATGTACAATCAGAATTATTCGATCGAAGAATTATCTAATTGGAACGATTTCTTTGAAAAGAAAGGACGGATGTATGGGCTACTTGTAGAATTTAGAGAAAACGGAATTTGTTAGGGGTGAATAATATGAAAAGAATGTGGAATCAGTATATAACACCTGTTGGAATCAATAATTATAACGGAAATCAGTATCAAGAACTTAATCTAATGAAAGAGAGTACAAGAGGAGCAATTTTAAAAAGAAAGACAATTTACATAAGGATAGCTGGAGATAAAAATACAAAATATCTGACATTCGCAGATTTCGATTTTTCGATTTTTGAAAAGTTATGGAATTTTCCAGACGGTTCACGGATTGAAATTGCTATGAGAAAGGTGGAGGAATAAATGACATTCGAAGAAGCGAAACATAGAAATGATTATAGATTCCGGCTGAATGGTATTGAAGATCTTATTGATGATATTCGGAACAACTGTATGAAAGGTTTATATCCAGAAAACGAGCCATATTTAAGTGAAGCTGTTTTGGAAATCGGTTATATGGATGTGGAAGTAAATATTTATGCATATTGTCAGTGTAGTGAGAAAGCAGTTCCAGAAGACAAGAGACCTGCAATTGATTATTTTACGTGCATTAAAACAGGAGAAGACGATGAAAGCTGGGATCTTGGCGAATATCTTAATTACACTGTTTGTGTGGACTGGAATGCGAATAATTGGGTAGAACAGCTTGAAATGGATATGTTCAAAGCGCTCGATAAGTTTGTAAACAAGAAGGGATACAGTTATGATCATGCAAACAAAATTATAATAGAGAGATGAAAGTCGAATTTGATTGGAGGATTATAAATGAATGAAAAGCAAAGAATGCTAAAATACATTTTAACACATTTGGGTGATAACTTCTGTGGATCTGGTATTGATTCTTATGGACGAGCATATGCATTCACAGATAGTGAAATTGCAGCCAATAGTTTAGAAGAAACTTTATATAATATGGGGTATGAAGCCAGTAAATCATTTCAAGAAAATTCAGAATCCGATTATGTGATTCAAGAACAAATTATAAATGGCGGATGGTATAAAAGATTTGTCCAGCGTTGTGTTATAAAAAATATTCATCAAACGGAGGTAAAGAATATGAAAACAGATAAAAAGTATATGATGATTGTAACAGAAGAAGATGACAGATACGATACAGAAGATGGATATGATTGTGATTTTTATACAGAGCATCCATGGGAAGGGAATTTAATTGATATTGTGTATGGCAATAACATTGATGAGTTGCGGGGTAATGGCGAAAATGAAGGAATGTTTTATATGTTATATTTAGCTGAAAACGGAGAGAGAATTGGTTATGGATGTGTTGATTTTGACACTATTGAAGAAACGATTTTGAGATATGAACTAGAAAAATGTAAAGATATGAACACTACATGGACAAAAGATGATATTATAAATGCATTGGTCGAAGATGGTATAGAACCAACCAATGTAAATATTGCAAAAGTTATTACAGCGGATTTTGTTCAAAATTTCAAGGATAGAATTATTGAGCTTGGAAATGAGATGATTTCGTGGCAGGTCAGTGATGTTTTTAAAAAGAAGGGAGAATAATTATGGTAAACAAATATGATAACATACAGGACACAACAGATAAAATCTATGAATTTTGCAAAGACTACATTTTTGAGCATGGTTATGCTCCGTCTTATGACGAGATTGGAAAAGGTGTTGGAATTAAAAGCAAAGGCACTATCCATTGTAATATGCATAAATTATTGAAAGAAGGTAGAATTGCAACAGATTTAAAAGAACTTGCGTCCAGAGGATTCCGTATTTCTGGTTATATTATCATGCCGATAGGTGTAGATAAAAGATGAGTAAGACAAGAGAAACGCCATGCTTATACTATATTTGTGCAGGATAATGTAGTAAAGGGAGAGAAGCAGATCACAATCATTATTGTCAACATTGTGATAAGTATAAATCACGAGCAAAAGTACGACACATCAATCAAAAGAAAGAAAAATTGAATAAAATCAGAAAAGAGAAACGTTATTAACCGGTACAGAAATGTGCCGGTTTTTTGTTGCAAAGAAAGGAGAATGTATGAAAAGAAAAACGTTCAAGGAATATTGTCAAACAGATGTGCGTAAGTTCGAGAATTTAGAAAAGAAATGGCACCCAACACAAACAAGTATAAGAAAGAAGTTGATAAGATATGTAGAACTATATGGATATGATTTGTCGGAATCAGATATGGAGTTCATCAGGGAGTGGGTGATTGAAAGTGCTTATAATGTTTTGAAATTAAATCATCAGTTCGATGAAGAATTTAAAAGCCAAAACAAAAATATGGAAATTTCAAAAGAAGAGTTAGAGCTGATATTTCCGTCATACATTTTTGAATAGTTGAATTCTAGGAGGAAGATATTATGTCACTTGAATATGCCGTTGGATACTATGGAACCTTTGTCGCAATTGGAGTCATTATTATTATAATTATTGCTGCAATTGCCGATTTATGATTGGAGGAATAAAATGAATGAAAGAGTCCAGACAGGCTTAGAGGAAGAAAAACTTAAATATAAACGAAAAATCGAAAATATTATGAAAGGGAAGTCTAAGAATCTACAAGACTTCCTTTTATATATGCATGATTTATCAGAAAAGACAAAATATGTTTACATGTGTGATGTATTAAAATTTCTAAAGTTCACAGAAAAAGAAAAAGAAGAAGATCTTGAACTGAGAGATTTTGTATCCTATATGGCAAAAATACAAGATAAAGACAATGGATTAGAAACAGTTTCTTCTTATCAAATTGCAGTTTATTCTGCACTAAAACTTTTTTCAAAATGTATGTTTGCATATAAAATTTTTTCGAAAAATTATATGGAAGAAATTACGAAGCCAAAAAAGAGAGAGCAACAGAGAACAATAGAAAGAAGAGAAAAGAGTTATTTGACTCCAGAAGAAACACAAACGTATCTTTATAATGTAGACCATAAGCTAACAGGGAAAACAAGGAAACCATCAGCCATTTGGTCACAAAGGGATATTGCAGTTATAAAACTTTTCCTTTCTACAGGTGTACGTTGTGCAGCATTATCCAATATGGATATAGAGAACTTAAATATGGATAAAGGAACTCTGATTGTAACAGATAAGGGAAAGAAAGTTCATACATTCATTTTAATTCCAAAAGTTTTAGATGAATTGCAGAAATGGTTGGCATACAGAGATCAACTTGTAACAGTACGCGATACACCTGCTCTATTTCTTGGGAAAACCGGAAAGAGATTGTCAACAAGTGCAATTTCAGATATTACAAAAAAATATGCTTGTAATATAAAAGGAAAAACAATTAGTCCACATAAACTAAGGGCAACATATGGTACTACATTGTACAACGCAACGGGTGATATTGTGCTTGTACAGAAAAATTTACATCATGCATCAATTAATACAACGCTGTTATATGTAAGAGGAATGGAAGAAAAAGCACAAAAAGAATCTGTAGAAATCATGAAAAATATTATCTAATCATCAACGAGGCGGTAGACTTCCTGTTTACCGCCTCATATAAGAAAGGAAATTATTATGGTACAAATTTTAGAACTATTCGGTGGAATTGGAAGCCCACGGTGCGCATTACGGAATATCGGTATTCCTGTTAAATCAATTGATTATGTCGAGATTGACGAAGCAGCAGTCAGATCATATAATGCAATGTTCGCAAAAGATCTTCCGTATAAAACGCAAACAGTGGTCGGATACAATCTTCGTCCAGATATTCTGATACATGGTTCTCCTTGCAATGATATGTCTGTTGCTGGACATCAAGGCACAGCTACCAGAAATGGAAGAATAAATCATGGAGCTGGCGCAGAAGAAGGGTCTGGAACAAGATCGAGTCTTATGTGGGAAACAATTAATATTATTAAACAGATGGGAGAATGGAAACCAAAATATGTGATTTGGGAAAATGTTAAAAATGTCAGAAGTAAATATATGGTACATAATCACGACAGATATATGGAAGAATTAAGTAAACTTGGATATACAAGTACATATGAACTATTAGACGCAAGAGAATTTGGTCTTCCACAAGCAAGGGAACGCTACTTTACAGTAAGCTGTTTGGACGGAAAGAAATTTGATTTTTCTGATCTAATCCGGATGCCGATGAGAGATATACATAGCTTTCTGGAAAAGAAAGTTGACCCAGTATATGAAGTGACACAGCCTAGCATTTTGGAATGCATTGGTGCAACTGGAATTAGAAGAGCGACAGTTATCAATGATTATGCTTATACAATCACTACTCGCCAGGATCGGACACCGGCGCAGGTGATTGACTTACATAACGGAAAGTATAGGTATTTTACAGAAAGAGAATGCTGGCGACTTATGGGATATACGGATCAGGATTATGAAGCAGCTGCATCTGTCCAACAGAAACGAGGAAGATATAGAATGGCATTATATAAACAGGCTGGCAATAGTATTTGTGTTCCGATATTTGAAAGTTTGTTTAGAAAAATTTTGTTGGGTGAAACTGCATAGAAAAACTATGTTATTGCTGAGGAATATGATATAATATAAATAATTATATAAAAGTTGGAGGAAAATAGAATGGGAGAATATTATAATACAATTATTTTAAGACATGCTGAAGGATCTTATACGAAAAAACAGTTCAAAAATTACTCTGAAGGAGATTGTATTTATGGACCCAATACTGATCCAGAAGAATTAAAACGATGGACATACGATCAGCTCAATGAAGCAAAAGCAGAATTGGCAAAATATAAATGTACATATGACGAGCATCCTGATTGCGTTGATGTAGAAGAATATGCACTTGAATATTGTGACATAAATACAGATGGAGAATTTGTGAATGGTTCAGATTACGATTTAGCGGAAAAATAGGAAGTATAATATGTTAAAAACTATGGGTTATTATGAAGAAAAACATATTTATACGCATGAAGCAAAAGAGACAAAGAAATGTCCAATGGGATGGGATCAATCATGTTATAGTTGTGTGCATTGTTTTCCTGGACATTATGAGCGACCTGATGATTATGATGGAAAAGACGTTTGTATGGAATGCAAACGATAGTTTTAAAAGAGAAATGGGATTGTTACAAAGACAGTCCCATTTTCGTCATAATGGAGAATATAATATTGAGGTGATTATATGAAATATCCAAAAGAAATATATTTGGACGGTTATACATATGTACAAATGTACGAACATGAAAAAGGTGGAATGTATTATCATTCAAAAGAAAATCCAGATCTAGTTACGAATACTTGTATAAGTCTATATCCAGATGGAAAACTTACATTTTTATGGAATGGAATTGAACAAAATTATGGAAAATATGACATTATAAATAACAGAAAATTTGAAGAATAATAAAATGAAACCAAGTTTTCATGTGGAGTGGAAAGGAGAATATATAAATGAGAATTATTAATGCATATGGATACGATGTGACAGGCTCAGAAGATATTTTAAATGAAATAGAAACTGATTTAAAAAATAAACAAGTGACGATTAATTGGAGCAATTTTAAGAATGGAGATATTCTTTGGAATCATAATGGAAATACAAAATTCTTTGTTACAATAGATCATGAAAACAAAATGGTTGTATTGGATGAGAAGTAGCATAAGAAATCTAGGTTTCAGGAGGTATTTAATGGATAAATGTAAATGGTGCAATACAGAACTATACAAAGAAGAATATTATGGAGACGCAGCCTTTGATATGGAACAATCAATAGAAAAAGATGATTATACACGTTTGTCTATGTTGTGGAATTCTAAAACAAATAAATTTGGGTTATACGCAGGTGGAGAAAGTGAAGCAGTTGCAAATATTAACTACTGCCCTAAGTGCGGAAGAAAGTTATGAAAGATTGAGGTGATGTTATGGAATATGCAATCGCATATAATGATAAATCTGGAAATGGATTCAACAAAACAGAGCCATGGATTTTAGATGATTTTGATAACCGAAAGAAATGTATAAAGAAAGCGAATGAGTTGATCAGATCTGGTTATAAGAATGTAACTGTTTTTAACTATGATGAATCGGTTCCAGAGTGTATTGATTGGGATTATGTAAAACAGCATCAAAATTAATATTTGAAATGGAGGAATAATGTTATGCATGTGAATGTCTTTGATACAAAAACAGACGAAGAGCTGATATTGCTATATAATCAGTTTCTTGAAGCAGAAAAAAATGGTGCATTCCCTGATAACACTGAGTTAGCAAAAATTAAGAGGGAATATGAAAAAGATTTTGGAGCAAAGACAACATTAATGCTGCAAATTGAGTTAACTCATGTAATAGCAGATAGATGGTTTAAAGAACACAATAAACGTGAAATGAAAGAGTTATATATTGTTGAAGATGTTCCAAAATATCTTGAGGATAACTCATCTTATAAATATGTTGTAAAAGCAAACAATTATGACGAAGCAATAGAAATGGTAAAGAATAAAACTGGCCATAATATTGAGTGGGATGCATCACTCGCGGATAATGATGATGTTTGGCAATAAAATTTAACTTTTATGTGCATTGTTAATACAATGTATTGACATAAAGGAAAATAGAGAATATAATAATATTAAGAAAGAGGTGATAAATATGGCAAATACAAATGTAACAATGAGAATTGATGAAACATTAAAATCGCAGCTACAAGAACTTATGTCTAGTTTAGGACTTGATATGACTACTTTCTTTACTATGGCTGCAAAACAAGCAGTTAGAGAGCAAGCTTTGCCATTTAAACCGGATATGAATACTGGGATATATGGATTGCAAGCATATAAATTGGCAATGCAGAATACAAACTATAACCAAAAAGGGAAAGCTGTTATATCACCTGATGACGAATGGAAAGCTGAAACCGAATGGGATGATATGTTTGAACAGATGAAAAAAGAAAGAGGTATTGAGTAGTGAACAAGGGAGAAGTATGGTTTGTAGAATTTCCATTAGAAGAAGATGAAAGTAAATCAATCAATAGACCAGTCATTGTACTTGATGAAAATATTCTTGGAGTATTATCAGTCAAGATTACAAAACACAAAGCCAGAAAAGAAGATCCTTATGATATACCAATTATTTATTGGGAAGAAGCAAGTTTAAGACTGGCATCTACCGCAAGAGTGTCAAAGGTAACGCTACTTACAAAAGATAGCTTTATATTTAAGATCGGAAATTTACATCCAGACGATTTAAGTAGAATTGAAGATATGTATAGAAAGTTTTTAAAGGATAATGGTGCTATATAATATGGTGTATAGCACCATTTATTAAAATTCGACTTTAATTTTGGAAGGATATGATATAAATGAGGAAAGCTATTATTTATATGGAAGTAGCTTGCGGTCACTGCGGAGGTATTATAAATCGAAATTATAAGAACAGTACGAGTGTAAAATGGTTAAAAAATGCTACAAGTGATTGGCGATATACAAAAGAGTATGGAAATGTTTGCCCAGATTGCTTAAGAGAACTAAATCTAGAAAAAGCGCATGAATAAAAACAGAATAATTATATGTTATGATGTGGAGGAGTGTAAAGTAAATGACTGTAAAAGATATATTAACAATAACAAGTGGAAATACTAAATTCTACATTCAGGGAACAACTGAAAGCGACGAAATCGTACAATTGGCACATGGAAAAGTAAATGATATTAAATTTCCATTAGTCCCATATGGAAAATATAAAGTGAAACATATTTCTGTAGATGAAAATTATTTATATATTGTATTAGATAGTAATTTAAATTTTGCTAAGATCAATTTAAATTTTACAGATATTACATGTTATGGATTTTCAGGATATATAGAAAATGATTGAGGTGATATAAATGGAAATTCCTAAATACATACAAAACAAAATAAAACAACAGATTGATGCTTGTGATAAAGCAAGAAAATTAGAAAAAGAAATAGATAATTGGTGTTGCCTTTCTGGATTTGATCCTTATAGCAAAGATTATAAGGAAACAAAAGGAAGCTCGCAGATGCAGTAGCACCTTTAAACGCAGATAAAATTAGAGAAATAGCAGACAAGATAAAATGACGATTTTAAAGGAGTAGATATGTATAGAGTTATATATAAAGGATATAATGGTGGTTATCACATGAGTGATGAAATGACATTGGACGCTGCAAGAAAATTCAAAGACGATTGCTTGAAGATGAATTATTTAAAAGAGAATGTTCATATTATACAGATTGTAGAATAAGTTGAAAAATTGCTTTCATGTGAAAAGAAGGATGAAAATATGAATAAAATTGAAACACCAACGCTGGATATAATGATTGAAATTCAGGAACAATCACAGCTTTGTGGAGAATTTCTTGATTGGCTCTTAAGAAAATATACCATGTTTGACAGAAAACAAAAGAGAGAAAGTCCATTTGCCAATGTTATGGGTAACGGAGACTATATCAATAAAGAAAAGTTACTTGCTGAATTTTTTGATATTGATTTAGTAGAAGCTGAAAAAGAACGACAAGCTATTCTGGATGCTATACAACGATGAAAGATTGTTTTCAGAAGGCAGGTGAAATGTTGTGACTGAAGCAGATATTAACAAATATGTTGTCGAAGAAATGGAATATGCAGAAGAGCAAGAAGATAAAATTGCCATTAGGCTTGATTTATCAAATGGAGAATCTGTAGAAATCTGGTTTGACGAATATAATGATTGTTATACCTGGAGCAATGCCTCCTATGGATATGAAGATACTTATGCAGTAGTACAAGATATTTGCGAATGGCTGGAAGATAATTTATTAGAAGTAATAAATATAGAAACAGTATAATAATTAATATAGACAACAAAAGGAAGAAACAAAATATGGATAATATAATTTATATGTTTGACATTCCGTTATTTACATATGATGGATATGCAGATGCGATGGAAGATGGAACTCAGTATCAAGCACTTGAATGGAAGCTGACTGATATGGAAAAATATAACGGAAAATATATTGTGGTTGGTTTTGATGGATCGTTGAGAATTTATGAAGCTGAAGGCGAAAAGTTGTTTGAAGGCTCATTACTTGATTCAAAAGATTTTGTTTGGCATCTGAAAAATAAAATTAAATAAAAGGAAGTAAAGGCATGAACTTAGAAAATATTAGTAAATACATGTGTTTGATTCTCAGACATAAACCAGAAACAATTGGTATTACTTTGGATGAACATGGGTGGGCTAATGTTGACGAACTGATTGACGGGATTAGGAAAGACAATCCTGGATTCGATCTGGGTCATCTGTACGAGATCGTAAAAACAGATTCGAAGGGAAGATACTCTTTTAATGAAGATAAAACACTGATCAGATGCAACCAAGGACATTCGATTACTGTAGATGTAGAGTTAGAAGATAAACAGCCACCAGAATTTTTATATCATGGAACTGGCGAAAAATATGTAGTGTCAATCGATCAGATTGGGTTAATTTCAAAAAGCCGGTTATATGTTCATCTTTCAACAGATGTGGAAACGGCTGAACAGGTTGGTAAGAGACATGGAAAAGAAATCGTATATCAAGTAAACTCAGGGCAAATGTGCAGAGATGGATACAAGTTTTTCCTGTCTGTGAATAATGTATGGTTGACTAAGGAAGTTCCAACGAAATATCTGGAACGATGAAAAATGGTTTTAATCAATGAAAAATAATTTGACAAATAAAATGAAAGAGGCAATAGAACTTTTAAAACGAGAAGAATTTTATTTATATAAGACTGATAGAAATTCTGTTTGGTTGTCTTACACTTTAGGAGTTCCAATTCATACAAGAACAATGAACGCATTAGAAAAAAAAGGAATTGTAAAATTTGAGCTAGCAGAAACCAGGAATGCAGAATTAATGGCAGAATTAAGTAAGGAGTATAAATGATAGAATGTAGTAGAGACTGTAAGAAATGTAAGCAGCTCAACGTAAAAGTAGATAACCTAGGATATCCATGGGATTATGAATGTTTAAAATACGGAGATTCAGTTTTTAGAGAGAAATTCCAGGATACAAAGGAATTTACGAATTTTAGTAAGCGATGAAACAGACATTTCAAAAGGAGAGAACAATGGAAAACTATATGAATGCTCCTATTCAGTTAGAGTGGACAGATAAAGATATTTTAAAAGATTTCGAGAAATACAAAGATAAGAAAGCTGTATCCAGAAGATTTTGTATTCCTGTATCTCAAGTAACAGAAATCTTAAAACGGAACGGTTTGAATGAAAAATGATTCCAAAATATTTGGACTATACAGTAACACCTGCAGATCTAAGAAATATGTCAGAAGAGAATGTAATAGAATTAATGATTTTCACAGATCGAGATCGAAAAGATAATGAGGATGCAGAAAGACTGTATTGGTGGTGTATACAAGAAATCAATTTTCGAATGGATTTGAGCGGATCTGAATATGAGCAATAAGAAAGCGATGGCTAGTTTAGTCATCGCTTTCTTTATGATATGCTGCAGTTCTATAACGGAAATTTGCATCTTGGATTTCTTGTGAGATATGTTCCATACTATCAATATATTCTGTAACATGTGATGGAATTTTTGTATCCCATTTATTTTTATCAGAAGTAAGTAGATCGTTCGGAGTGCATTCTAATGCTTCGCATATTTTTTCAAGAGTTTCAAAGCGAATGCTTGCCATATTACCAGAACAAATTTTTGACACTGATGGCAAAGAGAGATCAGTAGCTTCTGCAAATGCAGCTTGGCTTTTGTATTTAGTCAATATTAAATGTTGAATATCTAATTTAATCATATTGCACCTCCGTGTCAATGATTATAACATAATTAAATAAGAAAATCTATAAAGACATGTTTATATAAATAAAGATAAATTGTGATATAATAGCAAAAATAATAAAGATATATTTATAATAAGTGTTGACATATTAAAGATATGTTGATATAATGGATTCGACGTAAGAAAAAAACAAGAGAAAGGAGGAATCTGGTATGGATGTGAAATATAGTAAAGTAAAAAGAGGAGAAATCTATTGGGTAGATTTTGGAGATACTTTAGGCTCTGAGGTAAGTGGAATACATCCTGGTCTTATTGTACAAAACGATGATGGAAATAATTATTCTCCTACAACAATCGTAGTAGCTTTGACATCGCAGAAAAAACCTAATCTTCCAACTCATGTTATGTTAGAAAAAGATACGTTGAACGGACTTAAGAAAAACTCTTTGATCACATGCGAACAGATGAGAACAATTGACAAAGGAAGATTATTAAATAAAATGGGAATGATCAGTCGAGCCAAACAAAAAGAAGTTGATACGGCAATGGCTATCAGTATAAAAAACTTACTTATGGAAGGGGACTGAAATAATGAAAACAACATATGAATATTGCTCCATCGATCAGGCTATAGAAAAACTACAGAATTTAAAAAAGAAAAATAAAAAATATAAAATTCTGATTTGCACAATTGATTATGATCAAAAAGAAGAAATGAAGAAACTTACAACACCAGAAGAAGGGTGTGAATTGGTTAGAAAAGCCAAATCAGTTTTTATGAATGAGGGTGAAGTATTTGAACATGTGCAGCTTTTTTCTATTGTTCAGGATTTAGAAAATATGAGAAGAGAGGGTGTGACACATGACATTATTCTACCACATTTAAAAGAGTAAAATGGAAATATTTACCTCTGGAATATACATGTCAAGAGGTATAAAATGGAAATATAAGGAAATACAAAATTATAACAGTACAAACAAATGTTCGAAAATATATTGACAAGAACATTAGTTCGATGTATTATAATTTTGTCGAACAAAATAAAAGAAGGGAATCATACCTGCGTTGGAGCGCATACGGTATGAATCCCTTCCTGTACATAACAAGCAAAACAAGCGATATTCATATGAATCTGAACTGTTGGAGCAGTCCAGATGAATAATAGCACAATGTCCTGCTTAAGTTTCATTATACATATTAATTTGCAATTCTGCAAGTCTATCTTGAGCAGTTCGCTATTATTTCACAATTTTACACAAACAGAATAGGAGAATAACCAATACGTAAAGGTACTTATTCATTTGATGAACAATAAGAACCTGTATTAAGTTTACCTATTTTTAAAATTAAATAAAGAAGGAGTGATCAGAAAATGTACTACATTATCACAAATGGAAAATATTGGGTGATTGAAAATCCAATACGTCCTGGCGAGTACATGGAATCCACAAAATCATCCAATGCAAAACAGTTTACATTCAAACAGGCTAAAAATCTGTTGAATGCACGTAGCAAAAAACTAGGTTGGATTCGGAATGGATATTCCATGGTTGGAGAGGATGGAAACAAGCCAACAGTTTCTCCTAAAGCAAAAGGGAATGGAGGTGTATTTTTAAATGAAAATGACATTGTAGTTGATCTGAACTTACTCGATCAGATTGAAGATGAGTGTACAAAGTTTTTAAGTTTGGCTGCATGGGATGAATCTGAATTGAGCAACATGTTGGAATCTCTTAGTACATATTTGTCTAAGCTTGATTCAGAAGAGAGTGATATTAAACATGCACTCGTTATTTATACATATAAACATGATGGAAAATTACCACAAGCACATAGAATTGCTAAAATCGGATATCTGTTCTTGCGGATTCTTATTGATCGAGCACATGTGAAAGCATGTATCTATAAACTTCAGGCAATGAAAAATGCATTGACGTACCATTACTCTCTTGGAAAACTGCAAACTGAATTAAATAAAACTGACAATGGAGAATATGAAAACTATAAACCAAGAACTGCAAAATTTGACGAAGCGATGAAAATATTGGAAGGGTAGGGTGAGCAAAAATGAGATACAAATATTTGACAGAGACTCAAAGAGAAAAATTAGAATTTCTTACACCAGAAGAAGCAGATGAGATCCAGCAAACGTATTTAGACAACGACATGCGCGAGCTTAAAAAAATCTGCAAAACTTTGATTTACAAAAAGAAAAAGTCATCTCAAGATTTACCGACACTTCATGATGCAGAACTTGAAAGTTTAGCAGTAGAAGTTTTTCTGTCGAGTTTACTTAAATACAATTCGGATGTCAAATGCACTTTTAAAACGTATTTATATGGAAATATTTGGAGAAAATATTGGACATATACAAGAGATATCGAACGTAAAAAACGCTGTGTTTTTGTTCCAGATATTGACGAAGAGACTGGAAAGCAGAAATTCGATAAAGATGGTAATCCTAAAGAGAAACCTGTATTTGATATTTCCATTTATTCTCAAATTGACGAAGATGGAATGCAGCTCTGGGAGACATTTGTATCTGGGAAAACCGTGGAAGATGTCGTCTTTCAAAATGATCAAGAAATGTCTTCATTAATGAGAGAATATACAAGTAAATTATCACGAGTACAGAGTGTAATTTTACATATGCTTGCAGATGGATTTAATGAAGAAGAAATTCTTCAAAATTTACATATTTCTAAGTCACTCTATAACGATAGCTTAAAAGCTATCCGGAACAACTCAAATACAAGAATACTTAGGAGGGATTATTAATGTTAGATGAATACAGAATCGAACAGATGGGCGTAGGAGCTTATGTTGATAGTATTGATGAGGAAGTTATTACTGTTGATCAGGCAGTCCAGAGAGCGTTTTGTTGGTCAAATGAAATGATCAATAATTTGATTTATAGTACTGTATCTCCAAAACGGATTTACATTCCCAACATTATTCTTGCAGAAGAAAAAAGAGAAGATGGGCTTACTACTACATACGTAGTGGATGGTGGTCAGAGAACAGAAGCGCTCAGACGTTTTGTGTTTGATGGGCATAAGATCTCTAAATCAATCCGGAATAGATATGTGACTTATCAAGGAAACAAACTGGATAAAAATGGAAAACCTATGAGAGATGAAAATGGAAAACTGATCAAAGAAATCAAAACATTTGATCTGGTTAATAAAACTTATAATGATTTCCCACCAGAACTGAAAAAGAGAATGAGATCATGTCAGTTGTCTGCTGCAATTTATCAGGAATGTACTCCAGAAGATACCTGCGATCTTGTCATGTTGTATAACTCTACTATTCCAATGAATGTAAGCCAGAAGGCGTTTACTTACATTGGTACATTTGCGGATAAAATTAAACGGATTAAAGATAATAATCGTTTTCTTAAAGATTGTACGATGCTGAATGAGTTAGACAAGAAAAAAGGCATCTGGGAAAGAGTGATCATCGAATGCGTTATGGCGATGTTTCATTTAGAAGAATGGAAAAAGGCGCCAAGGGATATCTGCAAGTATCTTAATGAGAACGGAACAGAAGAAGAATTTGATACACTGAACAAATACTTTAATATGTTAATTCCTTACGCAGATAAACTCGATCATACAGAAGTAGCTGAATTATTTGTGCCAAAAGATTTTATGGCATGGATGACTCTTATGAAAAGAGCCTTAGATGAAGGAGTTTCACCAGAAAATTTTGGAAAATTCCTGATTGCATTTAATGACATGAAAGAAATCAAAGTCAATGATACTGATTGGATTGAAATAGAACAGGATAAACACACGAAGGACAAAAAAGTAATTCAGCAGAAGATTGATTATTTACATACTTTATTAGTGGATTTTTTACATATTAAAGAGAATAAACCAAATGAAGATGCAGAGAGCGAAAGTATCAAAGACTCATCAGAAAATTCAGAGGGTGAAGAATCTGCAATCATTGGTGTTGATGATCGTATTGATCAGAATGATATTGATTTTGTACATACTCATGTAAATGAGAAAGTAGATCCAGACGACATCGAATTTTACAACGAGTGTCTTCAGGATACAAAAGTGTCTGCAAATGTTTATCAGCAGTGTAAAACAGCGTTAATTGCATTGATGGTTTATGCAGCGCAGAATAATCAGGATCAGGAATTTGAACAGTGGATTGGAGAATATCAGAATGCAGATGATGAATATAGTTCCAATCAGGGTATTAATTTCAGATTCATGAAACGAGATTTCGAAAACTTTCTTGTTGGGAAAGGAAACGCAGCGTAAAGAAAGGAGAATAAAATAATGCAGATGAATATTGATGACATCAAAATTTCAGATCAGTTTCTTGATTCTCATCCATCTCAAGAAAAGATGGAACGATTTGAAAAATATTGGCTTCGTACAAATCATCAAGACAAGTCAATTATTTTGGATAAGAATGGTTATCTCGTAGATGGATATATCCGATATCTTATCATGAAAAGAAATGGTGCCAAAACAATTCGGACAGTATATAAAGGTCAGCCAGGTGCGCTGATCAAAGGTGTTCATATCAATTACGATGGTATTGGTACGAAAGAATACATTTGGCGAGTGCCAAGAGTTAAAGGATGGAGAAAATTCATCAATAATCTGCAGATTGGTGACGCAGTATTATGTGTTACGAAAAAATGTGTAAAACCAGTCAAAGTTACAGAAATTCAAACAGAGAATATTATTGACGGGAGAGAATACAGTAAGGTGCTGATCAACAAAAAGATCGAAATTAAAACGAAATAAAAAGGAGGTGAGACAAATGAAAAGGTTAGGAAAATATTCAGGAAAGGTTTATGAAGAACATGAGATCCAGAATATGGATGAATGTGGAACAGTAATTACAGACGAACAGGCTGCAGATAAGGACTTTATTAAAAAACATCACATGTGTGATTTAGTACAGTGTGTATCATGCTTTGGGTGTCCGACATCGAAGAGTTTCTTCTGAATGAAAGACTGATTTCATTGGAAAATAAATACTATATATAGTGGTCGAGCGAAAATAAAACCACTATATATAGTATACATAGAAGACCATTGTGAGAAAGTTTGGCGACCAGATCACGATGATCTTCAAAAAGAGAAATTAATAGGTTGAAGGAATTTCCTTCAGTTTTAGGATATCACATCTGAATGGCTGATTCAAGCTGAATTTCCATAAACCTATTATAAATGTATTCCAAAAGAGAAATCAATTGGATAGTGGCTGCGGTTTTCAGCCAATAAACGATTATTTTACAACAGAAATAAAACTTTATAAATATCTGTGTTAATTTCATAGAAAAGTACATATTTGAGGTTTTAGATCTATGTATTTTAACATAGGTAGAAAACTCATAAATTTTATTGAGATATAACACCTATTCTACGTATATTACAACACTTCTTTCGTTTTTTAGATCTATGTAATTTAATAAAAGGATAATCAATGATAAGCAATAGAACTGAAATACATATAATTAAAAAATCAGATGATTTGTTTAAAATAATTGATGATTTATGCTGGAGATCAAAAAATCTCTATAATTATGCTAACTATATGGTTAGACAAGAATTTATTAATACATCAAAAGAAAAAGAACAAGGATTGCGAAAACATGCTGTATGGATAAAATATCAACAATTATGCAAAGATTGTAAGACTGCTGATTGTTATAAAGCAATGAAAGCCTCTTCTTCTCAGCAAACATTAAGGTTATTGGATAAAGATTGGAAGTCATTTTTTGAAGCGATTAAAATATGGAAAACAAATCCAGAAAAATTTACTGGAAGGCCTAAACTTCCTGGATATAAAAATAAAGAACATGGACGCGCTAATTATATAATTACAAATCAGTGCTGTCGAATAATAGATGGATATTTATTTTTTTCTAGCCGCGATAAAAGCATGGAACCCTTTAATCATCGATTCAAGACGCATATTCCAGAAAATGTAAAATTAGTGCAAGTGAGATTTCATCCAAACAAAGATGCCTTTCCATCACAATACGATGTTGAAGTCGTATACGAAATTGAGTGTCCAGAACCTAAGAAGGATACCGATATTGTGGCAGCTATTGATATTGGTGTTGATAATTTTATGACAGTTGTTACGAATCAGAAAGATATTGTGCCAATTGTTATAAACGGAAGAAAAGCAAAAGCGATGAATCAGGAATATAACAAATTGATTTCTGAAGAAAAGTCCCGTATAAAACTACGACATAATTTAGATTGGTCAAATGAATGTCAAAGATTGACTGATCGAAGAGCAATGCGACTAGAAGATTTTTATCATAAAGCCACAACAGCAGTTGCAGAATTTTGTTTGAAAAATAATGTGTCATATGTTGTATGTGGACATAATCTGTTATGGAAACAAAATTGCGACATGGGAAAAGTAAATAATCAAAATTTTGTTTATCTTGGTCATACAGAAGCAATCAAAAAACTTACATATAAAATGGAAGATCGAGGTATTAGGTTTCAGGAATTTGAAGAAAGCTATACATCTGGTACTTCCTTTTTGGACGACGAATCACCTAACCCAGAGAATTATAACAAAAATCGTCGTGTACATAGAGGACTTTTTCAGTCCAATAATGGAAAATATATCAATGCAGATGTAAATGGAGCATATCAAATTATGAAAAAAGTGTTCCCAGATATGTTCGCTAATGGAACTGATGGATATCCTCGCCATCCGCGAATTATTAATGTGATTTAAAAGAAAGAAGGTGAAACAAAAATATGCTACTTACAATTTTAAGAATCATTATTATTGTTTTATGTGTATTAATTTTAAAACAACAATCAATAAGCGAGTTTAGTAAAGCTGTATATACGTGTTTGCTTGTGCTGACGACAGTAGAACTCGTCTTACAGATTTTGTCAATTTTGTAACCCGATGAAAGGCACATTTCTTTAGAGAATATATAAACAGAAAGAAGGAGTAAAACATGGCAAAAGAATTAACAGGCTATATAGCCGTAGCAGGAATTAATCTTATGGGGAAGGAAGAATATTTTGCAATTTATAACGATGGCTATAAATACGAAAAAGGAGATAAAGTATTAGTTACTGGCTATCGTAGAGGTCAAATTTTAACAATTCAAAATATTCTTACGTTGGATGATATGACGCATGTTCATGAAAATGAAAAAATCACACAGGAAATTGTTTGTAAAATCAACCCAAGCGCCATTGATATGACGGCCTACGAAGATCGAGAGAAAAGACGAAAAGAATTAGCAAAAATACAATATAAAAAACATCAGTTAAGACAAATGATGGATAATATTATTCAGTCAACAAAAGATGATAAAAAAGATGAGATTTTTGCAGAAACGAATCCAAGATTTGCAAAGCTTCTGGAAGAGTATAAAGAATTATCAAAAGAAGTGGAGGAGTGATGAAATATGAGTTTCAAAGTGGGAGATATTGTAAGAGTTAAGGATTATAAAGACATTAATTGTTTTACTTTTGTGCCAGGTATGAAATGTTACTGTGGGCATAAATATATCATAACTGAAATAAAATTGTATCCTGATGGTAATGTATATAAGTTAAATTGCGGTGCGGATTTTACATTTGAAGAAGGATGTCTTGAAAAAGTTGTTGCAAACTCTGACTCAGGAAATAAAAATGATACATTTACATTCAACGCTAAAAAGGAGAACAAAGAAATGAGAAAACAGGAAGTAGGATTAACACAGAGGGAACGTATTGAAAACAAAATGAAAGAGTATATCCATAAGTCTGGTGTATGCTCTGTCAATATTATTGTACCAAATCGAGTAGTGGAAGTGACCTTTAATGATTATTTTTATACAAAAGTAAAAACAGTATGCGACAAAAACGATATCTTTTCTCTTGAAAGAGCATTGTATATCGCATATGCAAAACAAAGATATAATGGCACGTATACGTCAGAAGGTATTGAGAAGAAAGCTGATGAGTTTAAATATGAAAAATTTTATGTATCAAAAGTCAAGAATGCTCTGAAAGTATATGAATGTCAGCAAAAACTTGCTGCGTTAGATAAAGAAGAGGAAGAAATTAAGCTTCGCCAGAAACAGAAACGTCATGAGAGAAATGAAAGACGTCGCGCAAGAAGAGCAGAAGAGAGAAAGAATGAACAGATTGCAATTCAGAAAGAAGCATATCTTCAGGCAATGATGGAGTTTGAAGAAGAGAAAAAGAAACTCGAATCTAAAAAAGAAGAGGAAGAAAAACAGACCGAATCAACAAAAGAAATCGTAAAAAAGGTTGAAAAACTGATTTCTGATGCAGAGAATACTACAGAAGATACAAAGGAAAATAAAGAACCAGAAAAAGCAAATGTAGTTGGTGAAAATAATAAAGAAGAAAGTTCGGAGAATAATGTAAAAGAAGAAACAACCAATAAGATGAAGGAAACAGAGAGCAAAGTAGAGTAAAAGATAACAAAATAGAAGAAAAACATAAAGAAGGAGAAAATATCATGTTAGATCAGTTCGTAATTTTTAAGAAGAAGCTTCAGAAACATTTTATGGAGATGACTAAGGACGCAGATAAGTTATTCGAAGTAAATGTAGATAAGGATAAACTTTGGGATACATATCTTGATAGCTTTGCGCCAGGAACGAATAATATCTTTCGTGAAAGAAGAGAACATGATTGTAGCTGCTGTAAACAGTTTATCCGTACTATTGGTACTGCAGTTGTAGTTAAAAATAATAAAATGGAGAGCATCTGGGATGTTGATATGTCTGAAACAATCTATGATCCGGTGGTAAAAGCTCTTTCAACACTCATTCATAACGCAGAAGTTACTGATGTGTATGTTAGCCATTTCAAGAAAATTGGTACAGATAAGAATTTTGAAATGATCAACGGAAAATCTCATCAGTGGGATCATTTCTATATTGAACTTCCTACGAAATTTGTTTTTGATTCTTATAGATCTGTTGGAGAAATTCAAGGTGAATATAGGGATATCCGGAATGTGTTCAAACGTTCTCTTGACGAGATTACTATTGACTCCGTAGAGACAGTTTTAGAGTTGATCAATTCTAATACCCTGTATCGTGGAACAGAATGGAAAGTTCTCCTTGTAGAATTCAAGAAGTATAAAACAGAATATGATAAACTTCCAGAAGAAGAAAAAGATTTATATGTTTGGGAGAAATCTCTGAAAGCAGGAGCCGTTATTGGTAAAATCAGAAATCATTCTATTGGAACACTACTTGTAAATGTAAGTGAAGGAATGGATCTTGATACTGCAGTTAAAAAATATGAGCAGATCGTAGCACCCAGCAACTATAAAAGAAGTAAGCCAATTTATACTCAGAGAATGCTAGACGATGCAAAGAAAACTCTGACAGAACTTGGGTATATGGATTCTCTGAAGCGTCGCTTTGCAAATCTGGATGATATCACAGTAAATAATATTCTATTTTCTAATAAAGATGCAGCGAAGAGAATTTCTGGTGGAGGAGACATTTTTACAGAGATGTCAAAATCTGTAGCAGTTAATCCAAAGAAATTCTCAAGAGTAGAAGAAGTAACGGCACAGGATTTCGTAGAAAAGGTTCTTCCGACTGCGAAAGAGGTTGAAGTATTTGTAGAGAATAAACATGAGAAAAACTTTGTTTCCCTGATTGCCCCAGAAAATCCGGATTCTAAGACGATGTTTAAATGGAGCAATGGTCTAAGCTGGGCTTATACAGGTAATATTACTGATTCTGACATTAGACAGAATGTAAAGAACGCTGGTGGAAATGTAGATGGAGTGCTTAGATTCTCTATTATGTGGAACGAGGATCAGAATGACAACAGTGATCTTGATGCTCACTGCATTGAACCAAATGGTCATGAAATCTATTTTGGTAGTGATAGAAAACCATCTATGTCGAAACTTGGTGGTCAGCTTGATATTGATGTGATTCAGCCATATAGAGATATGCCAGGGAAGCCAGCAGTGGAAAATATTACATGGCAGGACAAATCGAGAATGATTCCTGGCGAATACAGATTCTTTGTAAATCAGTATACCAACCGAGGAAGTAAAGGATTTAAAGCAGAAATTGAATTCGATGGAGAGATCTATTCGTTTGAATACAATAACCCAGTGCGTGGAGACGTAGACGTCGCAGAAGTAATTATGGATCAGAACGGAAACTTTACCATCAAAGAAAAATTTTTTGGTCACTCGGCTACTTCTAGTAGAGAAGTATGGGGAGTGCAGACAAATCAGTTTACACCTGTATCTGTAATCAGTTACAGCCCGAACTATTTTGATGAGCAGAATGGGATCGGGAATAAACATCTTTTCTTCTTCCTGAGTGGATGCGTAAATCCAGAACAGCCGAATGGTTTCTTTGTGGAATATCTTAAGAATGAATTAGTTCCACATCGTAAAGTATTTGAAGCACTTGGCGCAAAGTGTAGTGTAACAGACGTCGATGATCAGCTCTCTGGTGTTGGTTTTAGTCTGACGCAGCGCAATGAGCTTATCGTTAAAGTAAAAGGTGCAACAGAAAGAATCATTAAAATTAAATTTTAATAAAGGAGAATAAAATTATGAGTGACATGTTTGAAAAAGCAGTAAAAGGTAAATATCGTTTCCCGTATAAGGGACAGATTGCAGTAGAAGATTTATATGATCTTTCGCTTGGATCGCTGGATACAGTGTTTAAGACGCTGAATGCAGAAGTAAAGAAGACGGATGAAGAAAGTCTGCTTCAGACTAAATCCGAAGAAGATGATATTCTTGCGACCAAGATTGAGATTGTAAAATATATCTTTAATGAGAAACTGGAAGAGAAAAAGAATCGGCAGGAAGCTGCAGAACGCAAAGAGAAGAAACAGAAGATTATGCAGATTATTGCTACTAAGCAGGATGAGGCACTTCAAAACGCTTCCGTAGAAGATCTGCAGAAAATGCTTGATGAATTAGACTAAAAGAAACGGCTGGCTGGTGTAAACTGGTCAGCCAAACTTATAGGTGATTGATATGACGAAAGAAGAGCATGATAGAAAAATTCTTATGGAACGAGTGGCTGTAGAGGAACTTTTACTGCAAGAACATATTAGTATTCCTGCAGCGTATGAACGAGCCAGAGAATACATCAAAAGATACGAAAAAGAATCGAAATTAGAAAATAGTAATGATTACTAAAATATTGAAAAAAGGAGAAAAAATAATGAAAAATACGATGTCTGAATTAAAGAAATATCTGGATGAAATTGGAATTTCAATCGATGGTAAAACGACCTGTGAAGTAAATGATGAGATTGCAAGTGTTTGGAATAAACTTGCAGAAGATAAAGAGGAAATTTAATGTTTGGATTAGTCTTAAAAAGCGAATACAATCACATGAAAGATTTTGCTCAATCAATTATTCATAATTTAAGAGATGACTTGGAATACGAGAGAAAGAAAACTCTATATTGGATGTGTAAATACGATGGCACAGTGGGAGACGATGTGTCATTTGAGGACTGGGTAAAGAGATTTGACGAAGTAAGAGAGGAGAATAAACAATGAGAACTTTAATTGTAGTAGATGTGCAGAATGATTTCGTAAATGGTAGCCTTGGATCGGAAGAAGCACAGGCGATTATTCCGAATGTGAAAAAGAAAATTGAAGAGTATTATAATCGTGGAGATCAAATTATTTTTACAAGAGATACGCATTATGACGATTACTTAAATACTCTGGAGGGAAGAAAACTTCCAGTAAAACATTGTGTTTTTGGAACAAGAGGATGGAAGGTTGTGAGCGACATTGAGGTTCCTAACTGCAGATATGTAAACAAAAGTACTTTTGGAACTTTGCAGTGGAGAAATATGACATGGATTGGAGATGGTGATATCGATCTGGTCGGTTTGTGTACGGATATATGTGTAATTTCAAATGCATTAGTCCTTAAAGCTATGTTTCCAAATACGGAAATTACAGTAGACGCAGGCTGTTGCGCGGGATCTACACCAGAAAAACATAAGGCGGCACTCGAAGTCATGAAAAGCTGCCAGATTAATGTGATTGGAGAATAAAGATATGATCATTTTAAATGGGAAAGAAGTAAAAGTAGAACACTTTCCAGATGGAACACAGAGAATCGTATTAGACGATTGTTTTTATCAGAAATATAACAACATTACATGGAAGTATGAGAAAGAAGAAGAACTTTCAGCGCTGATTTATATTACAAAACATTTAAAAAATTTTCCATATATTAAATCAATTGATCTTACAATGTTTTATCTTCCGAATGCCAGAATGGACAGAATCCATGATCAGGGCGAGGTTTTTACATTAAAAGGGTTCGCTGATGTTATTAATTGGCTCGAATTTGATAGAGTAGAGGTACTTGATGTTCATAGTAATGTTGGAGCAGCGCTTTTGAATAGAGTATATGTCTTTAATCCAAGAGAATATATTGATGAAGTAATTGAGCAGATTAGTAAAGAAAATCTTATTCTTTATTTTCCGGATGCCGGTAGTTCGAAAAGATATTCTGGATTGTTTTCTGACATTCCGTATTGCTATGGTGAGAAAAATCGAGATTGGAATACAGGGAAAATTCTTGGACTCAAAATCAGAGATAACGATATTGATCTTAAAGGTAAAAAAGTTTTGATGATTGATGACATCATTTCATATGGCGGTTCTTTATATTATAGTGCAAAAGCGTTGAAAGAACGTGGTGTAGATAGAATTTATGCTTATGCATCACATACCGAAAATTCAGTTCTTGATAGAGAAAAAGGAACATTAATCAAATCACTTGAAGATGGAACAGTTGAAAGATTATTTACAACAGACAGTCTTTTCACAGGAAAACACGATAAAATCACAGTTATGGAGGTCTAAAATGAGAAACATTTCTTTTATGCTGATGGCAGATACATATAAAAATACAAATCCTGATGCTCTTCCAAAGGGTCTTACAAAATTAACTTCTTATATTACTCCTAGAAAATCAATGTTCAAAAATCTGAATGAAGTTGTATTCTTTGGATTACAGGGTTTTATTAAAGAATATATGATTGATTTAGTAAATGAAACTTTCTTCAAAAGACCAAAAGAAGAGGTTGTTGCTGAGTACAAAAAATACTTAGATAATCAGATCGGTTCCCAGAGCTATGATCTTGGACGTATCGAAAAATTATGGGATCTGCAGTATTTACCTGTAGAGATCAAAGCTCTTCCAGAAGGATCTGTTGTAACAATGGGAGTCCCGTGTATCGAGATGAGTAACACACATCCGGATTTCGCATGGACGGTACAATGGCTGGAATGCATTATGCAGTCTTTTATTTTTGGGACATGCAACTGGGCAACTGTAGGTCATAAATATAAAACACTTGCAAATGAATTTTACGAGAAAACTACAGATGGTGCTAATCCTGCAATGGCTATGGCGGATTTTGGATTCAGAGGACTCGGCATTGAGAACGGAGTTCATGCAAGTTCTTCATGGCTGCTATCTTTCAATAAAACTTCTACAATTCCTGCAACTCAGTATATTGATAAAATGTACGATGCTGATTGTGCTAAGAACCATATTGGTATTGGAGCAGTTAGCCTGGAACATGCAACCGTATGCAGTAATCTGGCTGTATGCGAGACAGAAGAAAATTTGTTAAGAAGATTACTGACTGATACATATAAGAATACATCTTTCAGTTATGTCTCTGATACATTTGATTACTGGAACCTTATTGACGAAACACTTCCAAAACTGAGAAAAGAAATCGAAGAGCATAATGGCAAATTCCTTGTACGTCCTGATAGCGGCGATATCGTTGAGATTTCAGTAAAAACTGTTCAGAAATTATATCAGATTTTTGGTGGAACTGTAAACTCAAAAGGTTATAAGGAGTTAAATCCAAAGATTGGAATCATTTACGGAGATGGTTGTCAGTACAGTAAGATCAAAGAGATTTGGACACAGCTTGAAGGATTAGGATTTGCAGCAGATACGATTCTTTTTGGAGTAGGTGCGTTTTCTTTCTCTGCAATGTGTACGCCAGAAGATGGAATGGTTTGCTTAACAAGAGATACTTTTGGATTTGCAATGAAGAGCACCTATTGTGTAATTGATGGCAAAGAATATACCATTCAGAAGAATCCAAAAACAGATAAAAATAATCTGAAGAAATCTCATAAAGGACTTTGCTGTGTAGTAAAAGAAGAAAATAAATTCGTGTGTCATGATGGTTATGCAGAAAATACAATGCCAGAAGAAAATGAACTGAAACTCGTCTTTAAAGATGGAGAATTAGTAAAAGAACAGACTTTTGAAGAGATTCGTGAAAGACTGAATGGAGAAAATCATGATTGAAATTATCGAAGGAAATTTATTTGATACGGATGCAAAATTTATTTGTCATCAGGTAAATTGTATGGGAAAGATGGAATCTGGCGTGGCTTTGCAGGTCAGACAGCGATTTCCACATGTATACGAAGAATATAAAAAGGTAGCATCATCGGATATGCTGGGGAAAGTACAAATTGTACCAGTCAAGCCAAAATATATTGGATACGACTGTGGATCGATTGCGATTCCAAGTAATGAACAGTGGATTTGTAATTTCTTTGCACAAGATAACTATGGATATGACGGAAAACAATATACTTATCTGGAAGCATTAGAAAAGTGTTTTAGAACTATGTGTTGGAAAGCACATGAAAGGAACAATAATTTTAGTGCAACAATTGCTATGCCATATAAGATCGGCTGTGATCGTGGCGGAGCAGATTGGGACGAAGTATATTCAATGATACAGAAGATTTTTAATAAACTTGATACTCATGTTGAACTGTGGAAATTAAATCAGTAAAGGAGAGGAGAATAGATATGTATACTTTTGATGCAAAAGAAACAAAAAATAAGATTGTCGAGTGGATTAAAATGTTCTTTGAGCAGAATGGGAAAGATTGTATTGCCACAGTAGGTCTTTCAGGTGGTAAAGATTCAAGCATTGTTGCGGCTCTCTGTGTGGAAGCTCTTGGAAAGAATAGAGTTTTAGGTGTGCTCATGCCAGACGGAGAACAGACAGATATTGAAGATGCCTATGAAGTTGCTAAACATTTAGGTATTGAATACTGTACTGTAGATATTCATCCAGCAATTCTTGCGCTAAAGCACGAAATCAGACCACAAATTGGTGATCATTGGTCAAAACAGACATCAATTAATCTGCCTCCTCGAATCAGAATGGCAACACTTTATGCAATTTCACAGAGTATGAATGGACGAGTTGCTAATACATGCAATCTTTCGGAAACACTCTTATCTTGGGAAACTCGCTGGGGCGATGCAGTAGGAGACTTTGCACCATTAAAGGATTTCACAGTACAGGAAGTAAAAGCTATTGGATATGAGACGATTCTACTGAAAAAGATGGTTGACAAAACGCCGTCAGACGGATTATGTGGATCTTCTGATGAAAGCGCTCTTGGATTTAAATATTCTGTATTCGATCGGTATGCAAGAACAGGTGAAATTGATGATGCTGCAGTAAAAGCTATTATCGATGCAAGGGTTGAAAAATACAGATTCAAGAGAAGACCAATTCCATATTTTGAAAGTGGTCTGAAATCATATTTAGACTGATTTGCATTCTAAAATAACCACAACAATTCACCATCATGAGCGTTCTACAATCAATTCTAACCTATTAAGAATATAAATTGTAGAACGCTTTTTATAAACGGATCATAGGAGAATAATCTTACATAGAAACATATAACTATTTACATAAAGAGAGGACAAAAACCAATGCCGATTAAAGATGTATTAGATGATATCGACTGCATGATCAACACACTTTGCCTTGCAAAACGGGAACTAGGCTATGCAGTAGTATATGAAAGTGAAAGAAACATTCTAAACGAAGATCAGTGGATCGGATTTATCAAAGATCATCAGCAGCCAAGCGGAACAATTATCAGAGAGGGATTAAAGCAGGTTAGTCGTATTTCTCGAAAACTGGCCGATGAAGTTGTGTACGGTAAAGAAAATGCTAATAAAATTTGTAGAGGAGATATGGATGAATAAGATTATCGAGGAAGATTTCGAATGTCTTGATGGACATATAACAAAAGCGTTGACATTCGATAAAGACAATGTATATAAAATTTCGGACTTTATCGAACTACTACAGAAAGCGATGGAGAAATATGGTGATAAAGAAATTGCTATACATGATATGAATTTTGACGTTATTTCAGGGATTTCATGGCCCTATATTTATTTTGATGAGACTTCAGGTGTCGATAATAATGGTATGATTTGTATTTTTGAATAGGAGAAAAGAAAATATGAAAACTCAAATTAGAATGGGTGTGTTTGAATCAAATTCATCAAGTATGCATTCGCTTTGCGTGATGAAAAATGAAGGTAAATATACTCCACAAGAAATTACTCATGATATGTGGTTATGGGATGATTCAAAAACAGGAGAGAAAAATTGTATTTGGATACCATATGAGGAAGATTTATATTTTGGAAGATCTCCATTTAGGGCATTAGCAAGTTTTTCTGATAAATGGCTATATGCTTGTGCTTCGTTGGTTGAAGAATATAATGATGATACATATAAAGAATTATTACGAATTGTTAAGAAATATGTGCCGACATTAAAGAAAATTGAACTTCCAAAAAAATGTAAATATATTCCGAATAAAGATAACGAAGAATATAATGCAGACAATTATTACCAGGAAGGAATGACGGAAGAAGAGTTAAACAAGTTTCTTTCTGACAAAGAAGAACAATATGGAATTGAAATTAATTATTGGACTGATTCAGAAAATGAATCCTGGAGATTCAATATTCCAGATACTGGTTCTGTGGATGAAGATATCCTTAGTGGATTTTTAAAAAAAGAGAATATCACATTAGAAGAGTTTATTTCTAACAAAAAATATGTAGTAATTCAGGATGGAGATGAAACATGCTATTTTTCTGGAATGAAAGAAGCAGGTTTAATCAATATGAATGCAATTGATCATGAATATCCAGAAGGGGAATGGTGGGAAAGATGAAAACACAAATTAGAAAAGGAACATTTGAAACAAATAGTAGCTCGGTTCACTCGTTCGTGATGTGTAATAAAAGCGATTATGATAAATGGGAACAAGGAAAAGTATTTCTATTTAGAGGAAGTGGCTATGCTTATCCAGATGGCAACAAACCTCAAGAAAATCATTTTTATACAAAAGAAGAAGCAATCACCTTTGAAAAATCTAGCAAGTATCATCCAAATTTTACATACGACACAGAAGGAGATCTTTTGGATTTTCTTCATGAAAATAAATGGTATGATTATGACTATTTTTGGAATGAATGGTGCGAAGATTGGGAAACTTTTGAAGAATCATTCACAACAGAGAATGGTGATACTGTTATTGCGTTTGGCTATGATGGGTATGACTGCTGATAAAATTTAGGAGGATTATAGGAATGGAATTATTAGGAGCTTATAAAAATGGCAATTATCGTACTCTTATATTGAGTGATGGGACAAAGATCAGAAAAACAAATGATGATGAGTTTATTCCGGATTTTGCAGAAAATATGGATATCAAAATAACAAATTGTTGCGATCGAAATTGTCTTATGTGTCATGAAGATAGTATTCCTGATGGGAAACATGGAGATATTATGAACGAAAAGTTTATTGATACTTTACATCCATATCAGGAGGTAGCAATCGGTGGCGGTGATATCACTACACATCCTGATTTAATTCCATTCCTACAAAAACTTAAAGAACGAAAAGTAATTGCGAATATTACTGTAAATCAGATTCATTTTGAACAAAAACAGGATCTGATAAAAAGATTAGTTAATGAAAAACTGATCTACGGTCTTGGTGTATCACTTGTCAATCCAACGGAAAAATTTATTTCTCTAATTAAGCAATATCCAAATGCAGTAATTCATGTCATTAATGGTATCTTAAAACCATCTGATATCGAAGCATTAGGGAATAATAATCTGAAGATGCTGATCCTTGGCTATAAGCAGCTTCGTAGAGGGACTGATTGGTATACAGAAGATCATGAAAATATTGTAGTAAGACAGATGTGGTTGAAAGAGAACATCTGTAACATTTACGACAAATTCAAAGTTGTGTCATTTGACAATCTAGCCATCGAACAGCTTAATATGCGACGTTTCTTTACGGACAAAGAATGGGAAGAATTTTACATGGGCGATGACGGAAAATTTACTTATTATATTGACATGGTAGAAAGAAAATTTGCAAAAAGTTCAACAGCGCCAATGGATAAAAGATATGATCTGATAGATTCTACAGATGAGATGTTTAGGCGAATTGTGACAGAGAATAAATAAATGAAATCGAAATTTCAGAGGAGTGAGGAATATACAAAAAGAATTTAAAAACTTATTTTGCGATTTTACAGATAGCGAATTAGAGAAATGTTATCGGAGTCGAATTAGAATTTTAAATAAAACCAATGAGGATTATGAGCCTTATAAAGATATGGTAAAAAAATGTCAAAAACTTATTGGATATGAATATAATCCCAAAATGGCAGATGCAATTTGCGAGGGACATATGTTTAACGAAATTGCTAAACGATTTTTTAAAATTGTAAACATGAGTGATGATTTATGTGAAGTGTACGGGATTAAAAAGAGATAGGATCGTTCTTGCAAAGGAGTAATTTTTATGGATAAATTAAAAGATGAATGTTTAAGATCATATTTAGCAGAAAAGAAGATTAATATAGATTACTTCATGAAAATGGCTGGTGTTATTGAATATAAAAAAGCAATTGATAAATTTATGGAAAAATTTGATAGCTTATATTCTGAAGAATTGTGTTTGCATTTAACTGAAAGAGAGAATAATTGGGGCAATAACTATTACAAAAAACATAAGTTCGATAAAAATTGCGAATGTAATAAATGTAAATACTTTTGCAGATGTATGAAAACGGTAGAAAATCCTGTAAGATCTTCAGACGGCAGCTGCAAACAAAAGTACATCTTTGATAGTAAGGAAAAGGGAAAATAAACTTTGAATGTATATTTAGTAAGTATTAAGCGAAAAAGTTGGTGTCAGGATTACGCTATGGTTGTTATAGCAGAAGACGAAAAATATGCAGAAAGAAAAGCAAGATGGAGTTCTGATGATTTTCGAAAAGCTACGGACGTTGTGGTGCAAAAAATAAATTTAGATCAAGAACAGGTCGTATTGATTGCAAATACAGGAGCATAAGGAAGAGGTAAGGCATGAGAAATTTAGAAGAATACGAAATACAAACATTGTTTGAATCATTAAGCAGAGTATTACGAAATCAGAATAAAATCCTTATGGATCTTGAGCAGAATGGATATAAGCCTCACCTTAATGAAACAAACATATTAAGCAATAGATGCTTTGGTATCGCTCAAAAGTATCAAAATTTTATCGAAAAAATAAATGAAGATGAAAATAGTACAGAAGACGACGAAAATAAAGAGCCTATGACAAAACAAGAAATCATAGAGTATTTGGCATCAACTGGATTATACAAAAACACTGAAAGTGATATGTATTACGAAAAGAAAATGCTTGACGAAAATAAAACAGTTCCAATTAGAGATTTAGTAGAAAGATTTATTGATGTAGACAAGGAATTCACTGGAAAACCTTGGAATATCATGCAAATTCTAAAGAATATAGACATGGTTATTCCGTTGGAAGATCGAAAATAATCCGATAGAATGTTGTTTTCAACAGGAGGAAGAGATGGATAAATATTTGAGTGTGATTACAAACTTTGGCTGCCACTATGCGTGTCCATATTGTATTGTCAAGAATAATAATATGCAGATTCCTAAAAGTACATTGGAAGGGATTGATTCCTTAGCAGATGAGATTAAGAGGAATAATTGCAATTGGGTTTCTTTGTCGGGTGGCGGAGATCCAATTTGGGATTATGAAAATCATAAAGATTGGTATAACAAATTTTTTGATATTGTTAACGCACTAAGGGTAAAAATCGAATTACATACAAGTATTCCTAATCTAAGTAATGTTCCATATAACCGCTTCAACAGAGTAGTGTATCATCTGCATAGTCTTAAACAGCTCCGTTCCATCAAAAGAATTGGCAATGAAATTATTAGAGTTGTCTTTGTGGTAACAAAAGATTTTACGGAAGATCTAATCAATAAAATTGCTGTTTACTGTTATAATTCAGATAATATTGACGAGTTAAGTTTTCGCCAGATGGTAGATAATCATTATCAGGAGACAGATTACTGCAGAGATTATCTAAGGTCGGGACATCAGAAATTATGGTGGTATATTGAGCAGAGCGACTACAATCTTTATTATTGTGAAAATAAAGTATATACGGAATATAGAAAAATTGGAGAAAATATATGAGAGTAGCATTAACAGGACATAGAGCTGAAAGACTTGGACTCCCAGAAAACGAAGCGGATGATGCTTGGAAAAAGATTGAAAAATGGATTGTAAAACAGCTCTTTCAAATGATTGAAGTTTGTTATTTGGAGAGAGAGAATTTAGATATCTATTGTGGTATGGCTTCAGGAAGCGATTTTGCATTTGGAACAGTAGCTATGTTAGTGAAGGTGTACGAAATCATTCCGTTGCGATTGCATTGTGTTCTACCATGTAAAGATTATAATTCGTCACATGCATTATATGATTACATGAAAAAATATGCAGACGAATGGATTGAATTATCTGATGAATTTTACAAAGGTTGCGACAATGCAAGAGATCAATATATGGTTGACCACTGTGATGTATTGTTGGCAATTTGGGATGGTAAAAAATCTGGTGGTGTATGGTCTACGATTCGCAAAGCGCAAAAGGCGGGTAAACAGATTGTGTATTGTCCTAAAGAAGTATTAGAGGGTTAATTATATGTTAAAAACGGTCGAAAACAAAGAAGAATTAGAAAATTTGATGAGACTGCGAACGCACACTCGTGGCTTCAGTCATGAGTAAGTGAGCGCAAAACAACAAAAATCAAACAGAGGATCTTATATCAGAAAGGTGGTGATATTGTGTCAGAAAAAGCTTATAAGTATAGAATCTATCCAAATAAAAAACAGCAAGAATTAATCCAGAAAACATTCGGATGCTGCAGATTTGTATATAACTATTTCTTAGATAAAAGAAAATCAGAATATGAGAAAGATAAAACATCTTTATCTTACAACGATACAAGTAAACTGCTTACGAAATTAAAGCAAGAATTAAGCTGGTTAAAAGAGCCAGACAAAGATTCTCTACAGAAAACGCTAAAAGATTTAGATATGGCTTACCAAAAGTTTTTCAAAGAGTATGCTGGTTATCCAAAGTTCAAGAGTAAAAAGAACAGATACAAGTCATATAGAACCAGTTGTACAAACAACAACATTTCTTTTCAGAACAAACATATTAAGTTGCCAAAGCTTGGTTTGATTAAAATCCGAGATAGACAAATTACGCAAGGAAGAATCTTAAACGCCACTATCTCACAGGAACCAAATGGACACTACTATTGTTCTTTATGTTGTACTGATGTAGATTTTCCACAATATCAGAAAACCAATCAGAATATTGGGATTGACTTAGGTTTAGTAGATTTTGCAATTACGTCTGATGGAATAAAAATTGAAAATCCTCAGTTTTATGAAAAATCAGAACAGAAACTTGCTAGATTACAGAGAGAACTTTCGAGAAAAACAATCGGTGGTTCCAACTGGAATAAAGTACGAATCAAAGTTGCGAATCTACAGAAACACGTAGCTAATCAACGCAAGGATTTCTTACAAAAGCTTACTACTCGGATTATAAAACAGAATGACATTATTTGTATTGAGGATTTAGATGTGAAATCTATGAAAGAAACAGATACTTCCATTCGTAATAAACGGGTAGGAGATGTATCTTGGTCAGAATTTCGTAGAATGCTTACATATAAATCTCAGTGGTATGGAAAAACATTATCTGTTGTAGACAGATATTTCTCATCATCTCAGATTTGTCATTGTTGCGGTTATAGAGACGGTAAGAAAACAGAAGATATTCGTGAGTGGACATGTTCTGAATGTGGAACTATTCATGACAGAGATATAAACGCTGCGATTAATATTCTTAATGAAGGATTAAGGCTTTTAAATGTCTAAATAATATAAGAACCGTAGGAACTACGGGGATAGCTCGGTGATACTTAACTCAATGGAGTTATTGACCGAGAACCCTGCGACTTTAGTCGTGGGAGGTTCAGAATTAAAGATATAGATAAAATTGTATTATACACAACTATAAAAGACGCTAAAACAGGTGAAGAAAGTGAAATACAAATCGATATTACAAATTGTCATGATGCAGCAATCACTATAGATAAATGGGAAGAATTGAATATCAAAAAAATGAGGAATGAAATAAAAAAGAAAATATCTATTGAATGCTTAAATTATAATATGGAATTTAAAAAAGATGATAATAAGAATAATTTTCTTACATATATGTGGAAATATAAGTAAAGGGGTATAAAGATGTCAGTAGGGTTCAATTGGTTTAAATCGTACAAAATACACATCCATAAAGGAACCACAATGTTTGATTACGATGATTCAGATATTGAATATATTGGTGGAGGTAGCACATCACATTCTGGATATAATATTGGATTGGTACAAGATTTGATCGAAAAATATAGTGGAAAGAGAATACCTACTATACAAGGAGAATGGTTTGATTCAGAAGATCAAGATTTACATCTGATTGATCCAAAAGAAATGACTGAGATTTGCCAGAGAATTTTAGATGGAAGCGAGGTAGATAAGGTTAATATGAGATCTCGCATTGAATGGTTTAAAAAGCTATCTGATCAAGTATATTATTTATCTTATGAATGTGTATATTAAATTGAAAGGATTAATACAACATGGAAATTAAAGAAGAAAAAGTTACTCAAACAGTCAAGACTTATACTTTTACAGAAGACGAATATCACGAACTAATTTATAAAGAAAGAAAATATGGATATACAAAAGCAGTAGAATATATTGGATTTTGCATAGGCAATTATAAATATGAGCTTAATAGTATTGCTAGCATTATGCAATTTGTTAAAGATTTATTAGAATATGCCAGACATGGATATAAAATGAATAATATGTATGATTTAAGTTTTAACGAATGGCTCAAAGAGAATAAAGAGTAAAAGATAAAAATCCTTCACTCGTAAGAGTGAAATATATTATCTACTACTTATATATTATTTACTACTTATACTGTTAAAACTGGTGCAGCTAATGTACTCTTTTCTACCAGTTTTCGAAAAACGGTACCTTATAATGTACGTGCTTTTACCATGGAAAAAGTAGTAACGGAACGACAGAACGAAGAAACAAAGGAGAGACGGAGAGAATGAAACAAAGAAGAACGGTATGGAGAGGAAATTTAAAAGAAACATATGAAAAATTTGTTTATTGTGAAAAGGATTGTGGAGAATATGAACTTATCTGATAATGCATTTTCGGTATGGTGTGGATTGCGAAATATTATGCATAAAGATCAATACGAATATTTTATTACTTATAACATGATCGCATATTCTGTATTCAAACATCACCCAACCAGAAAAGAATATGAAGCAATTAAAAATGGTTTTTTAGAATTAGTTGAAAATAAGTATGTAACAGTTCTGGACGATTTTTCTAAGAATGAGCTTCTAGTCGATTTATCAAATCTATATTATAACGGTGACGAATATTTTTCAGATCTTTCAGAAGAAGAAATGCATCAAATCATGAACATCCCTGGCAATCACAATAAGCATAAATTACTTAGATATTTTACATGTCAAGTTGGTAGCTTTAATAGAAGCAATAATATGGGACGGTATAAAGGAAAAGTTGGAGGAATGAGTTTAGAAAATTTCGAAGAAATGATTCCAATTACTAAACCGACCATTGCATCCTTCAATCATATTTTAGAAGAAAATGAATTACTCTTTGTAATTCGGCATAAGGATTTCTACCAATATAAGTCCGTAGACGGTGAAAATGAAATCAGAGAAATCCCAAATACATATAGTCGTTGGAAAGATAGAAAACTGGCCCAGGAATTTGCAGAAGAGCAACATGGATATAAATATGAAGTAACAGAAAAAGGTTTACGCACTGACGCAGCGAATAAAAATCGTTCACTAGGTCAGAAGCTTAACAACTACATTTACAATCATGTTGAATATGATGACGCTACAGTCGAAGAAATGCGAGAATATGCAGAAAAGAAAAACACAAGGCTGAAGAATAAATATGAAGACGAGATATCTAAAGGTTATCATCCTGAAGAGCCGGTGTATATTGACATAACTGTGTTTGGAGCAGTCGGATGAAGAGGAGGAAATGATTATGCCCCTAGTAGGAGAAGGAAAAGATGTCCATGTGGAATATCACATGCCAGAAAACATCAAAAAGCTTGTTACAGATGAATTTTTAAAAGAATTTCGTGATCAACTTTTTAGAATTCATGGATATTATAAACTTGATGCATTTGCAGAATATAGTGTTCCAGTGAATACAGGAACAGGTGGTTATTCAGCAGCATTCTTTAAGGCTTGTATGCTAACAGGATCTGAGGAACTTTATAATTATAGTAGAACATTACCATGGTATGATGCAGATTTATTTGACGGTGAAATCACAGATATGCTTATTGAAAAGCATTTTATTTTAGGGTATTTTGCTGACATCATCGAACAACAACTTGGTATTAAATATGAAGATATTGTTACGTGCTGTGATTGCAATAGATTATGCACAAAAGATATGGTAGTAGAGTTGTATGATGCAGGAGATCTTGAAGAACATGAACGTTACAGATGTTTGTATTGTAATGATTTGAAAAACAGTAAAGATCAAAGTTTAAAATCGACGGATTACTATAGAGAATGTTTAAAGAAGCAGGATGAATATAATAAGGCACATCCTGTTACTGAAAATGTAGAATGAAATATGTCTTTCATGATGGAGGTGATTTAATAGTGGAAACAATAAATTATAAAGATTCATTTGTTAAAGTATATCATCTTAAAAGATTACAAATGTATTTGAATCCAAGAAAATGCTATTGTTGTAATGAAAATATAGGATCTGACGAAAATGTTATTTTGATGATTAATAATCATAAATATATTCCAAATATGCTTCTGCATGAAGTTTGCTATAACTCGTTCACTAACAAAGAAAATTTTATAGGAAATATTGAAAAAGACTATAGAGAATATAAAGTCAAGAATGAAATTTTTGGAAACATCTAAGATGAGGAGGTCGTAATTTGAAATTGATTGATTTAACTGGTAAAAAATTTTGCCGTTTAACGGTTCTTAGACGTATTGAAGATTATGTTGACGAAAAGACTGGGAGACACTATGTTCAATGGGAATGCCAGTGCTCTTGTGAAGAAAAAACAATAATTAATGTATTAGGAGACAATCTAAGAAACGGAAATGTAAAATCATGTGGTTGTTTAAGATCCGAAAATCTTAAAAAAATTCGAAAAGAAAATTCAAAAGATAATGTGTATGATTTATCTGGAGAATATGGAATTGGATGGACAGCGAATACCAATAAAGAATTTTATTTTGATCTGGAAGATTATGATAAGATTAAAAATTATCGTTGGCATGACAATGGGCATTATGCAACAACTGTACCTGATGGTGATAATTGTATTTTCATGCAGAACATTATTATGAATCCACAGAAGGGAGAACGGGTGGATCATATTAAACATAATACATATGATAATCGGAAAAAGTATTTACGAATAGGAACAATTTCGGATAATAACGTAAATAGAACAAGGGCAAGAAATAATACTTCTGGTGTAACTGGTGTTTGTTTTCACAAAGGGACTCAAAAATGGACGGCTTATATTAGAAAAGATGGGAAACGAATATACCTTGGAGTATTTAGCAATTTTGACGATGCTGTTAAGGCGCGTAAACAAGCAGAAGAAAAATACTTTAAAGAATGGTCTTATGATAACAGTATGAATGTCAAAATAGATTAGTCATCGTAAGTATTGGAGAATAATATTTTGTCATCCGTGGTGTCATAGCTACGGGTGACATTTATAAAAAAATAAAGGAGAAAATACATATGAAGAAAAAATTAGTAGCAGGAATTCTAATGGCAGCACTTGCGGTATCATGTCTTACGGGATGCGAAGGGTTGAATAGCGAAGTAAACGATCTAAATGGATCTATTACGGGTAATACATATAATGCTTCATTTTATACGAATGAAGGTGAAAAGTTCATGGATATGAGTGGACAGAAAATTGACCTGGATTCCAATATTGTAGAAGAAGAAACGTATTCAGATGGCAGTTGGGGTTATACGAAAAAATTGTCCAGCGTAGTTACGGTCACAATTGATGGCAAGGAAGTGGAGAACTGCGGTACTACAATGATCTTTGCGGAAAAAGGACTAAATCCTGATGTGGATTTTCAAAGTCCAGAAGTAATTAATAGTCAAACTGATGGTAGTCTTGGAGAGAATGTTATCATTGCAAGCGTTGTCAATAGATTTAAGAATTATTTTGGAAAGGCTCGTGTAGTCGTCATCCAGTCTCAGCTTGGTGATCCGATTTGTGCTTATTCTGGTGATAGTGTGTATTATGAGGTATGCGAAGATCTGCCGAAAACGACAAAATTAATGATCGACGGAAAAGCATTATATATTCATAGAGCTAACTTCCAGATTATTGACAAAGAATTATTGAATTGAAGGAGAACATAATATGGATAAATCAGTATTAGTCATGGACACACCTAAAACATGTTTAGACTGTATGTTTTGTTTCGAATTAGATGAAGGAATTGAAGCTTGCTGTTCTGTGGCAGCAGACGAGGAAGATAAAAGTTTATGCAAAGAAATTATCTGTGAAAATGGTTATTGTAACAATAAACCAGATTGGTGTCCGTTAAAGGAGCTACCAAAAGAAGAAAACGGATATGCAGATCTATGTAGTTTCGATTGCGGTTGGACAGCAGGTTTTAATACATGTCTGCAAAAAATTAATGGAGAAAAGTAATGTATAGATATATTGCAGATTTACACATAGGATGTACGAATTCTTTTGAACATCGTGTGTTAGAGCATGATGAGATTCTTGTGAAGAATTGGAATTCTGTAGTCAGTAATAATGACGTGACATTCATTCTAGGTGATATTGGAAGATGTGGGAACAATAAAGATAACGAATACTTATGTTCTGTAATATCAAGACTCAAATCTAAAAAATTTTAGTGGTTGGGAATCATGATGAAAAGGGTTTGCAAGATTACAGAGTAAAACAGTTATTTGAATCAGTCGTAGATTATTTCGAACTTACGGATAATCATAACGGAATTAATCAAAAAATCGTGCTTTCGCATTATCCTATCTTTTCATGGAATGGTTGTTATAAAGATACAGTCCTTCTCTATGGTCATACATATGGCAACTTCGACGACATTATCTATCAGGAATCCCTGGAAAAACTCAGATATAAAATAAGAGAATTAAATACAGAGAATAAAGAAGAGAAAAAGTTTAGGAATCTTCCTTATGCTTATAATGTTGGTGCAATGATGGATTGGATTGATTATTGTCCTAGAACATGGGAAGAAATTAAAGATATTTCATCTTTTAGGGAAAATAGGTAAAGTAACGAAAGCGTTCTTTTATTTGGAGGTGAGAGATTGCTATATAGATTTGAAGAAGGTAATCCAGTCGGAATTTGCAAATTTAAAGAAGCGGTTATTGCGTTTTATGATATGGATCAACTTAATGGAGATTGTTTTGATGAATCAAGAATTAGTGATGTAAATATTCCGTTGGAGCAAATTCTAGCTTATGTGGAAACAGAAGAAGATATTGAAAAACTCGATCGCTCAAGAGTGTTTGTTTATATGGAGGATGACAAAAAGTATGAATTGGTTATGAATCCTATAAATACTTCATGCAGTAATTTTTATGATATAGGAAATATAAAATTTGAAAAACAATATACGGAATCTACACTAATGAATATGAAGAAGAGTAATCTTGTAAATTATATTCAGTGTCTTGTACACAACAACAATGTATTACATGAGAGAATAAATAGACAGGCTGAATTTGCAAGAAACAATACAAACTTTAAAGATGAGATCATTGAAATTCTTTATAATGCAAATCTTTCTGATAATAAACGTATTACAAAAATTCAAAAATTAGTTGGAGTATACAATGAGGAAGTAGGTGATTGAGCAATGGGAAACCCTAAATGGTCTTATGATGACATGGTGCGTGAGGCATACAGAATTGTAAATCGGGATAAGAAAATAGATGAATGTAGCGAAGTAGAAGACTTGGAATTAAGATTAAAAGCTTGTGATCACGACAACAGTTTCTATTTCAACTGTGGAATTGCAGCGTCAAACGTAGCAAATGATATTTGTATGAATGGCAGTTGTGATGAAATGAATGCAATGTTTGGTGGTCTTAGTATGTTCAAGGGTTTGATTGGATTGGAGGACGAATAGTAAACATGATCAGTGCAAAGAAAATGAAGAAGTATTTTGACAAAAAATATTCTGACGAAAATACTGCAAAAATGATTATTGGCGAAATGAAACGTCATATTAAATATGGAGGTATCGATCCATCATTCGTAGGAGAGTGATATAGGGGACTTTCTGATAGAACGATTAAAATTCTTATGAATAAAGGATATGTAATACAAAGAAGTGCGGAACATTGTGACGAAGTAGCTGTTCTTTTTCAAGATGCGAATGTTGGACTACCATATGAAAGCGATATTTCAATGGAAGAATAACAATGGTATGGAAGAATTGTTCCGCTGGATGGAGATAGTTATAGTCTCGAAGAAGATGTTATAGAATCTCAGGAGTGGAATGATCCAGTCGAAGGAATTGAGAAGGGATTTCTGGTAGTAGTTATAGGGGGATGTAATCAGAGGATGAATTGGAAGAGGTAGAAAAAGATGTTAAATAAAGAAAAATATAGAGATAAAATTTTTGAGATTGCTGTTAATCATGATACATGTGGAGTCAAAAATGGAGAAGTGCGTTCATGTGGAGAAATAAGTTGTTATGAGTGTAATTTTTATAGTTCAGATCATTGCGATATAGATTTTCAAAAATGGGCAAATTCTGGATATAAGGAACCAGAAATTGATTGGTCAAAAGTTCCAGTGGATACACCTGTGTTGGTAAGAAATGACAAAAATGATCTATGGATTCGAAGATATTTTTGTAAATATTGTAATTTAGCTAATGATTATAAATTCGAAGTTTTTTCTGAAGGTAGAACATCTTGGTCTTCTAAAGGAGACAGCTATTGTTATCCATATTGTAAATTTGCGAGAGAAGAAGACATTGAAAAATACAGAAAGGTATAAAACATGATTAATATTGAAGACAAAGAATTGAAACCGTGTCCATTCTGTGGATATGACAAGTTAAAATTAGATCAAAAGACGAGAGACTCAAATATCACATATTCTGTCAGATGCAATAGATGTCATGCTAGAGGTGGATCTAGTGGAGCAAGTATTTACAGTTATGAAGAACAGAATAAAGCTCAAAATGAAGCAATTCAGAAGTGGAATGAGAGAATATAATAATACGGAGGATTAATATGGTACGAGACGATTTAGGTAATAGAATGAAAGAATATGAAAGTAGGAACAGGTATTATCTTCAGCGTAGAACGCCAGTAATTTGCCGTCTTGACATGAGAGCTGGACATTCATTCACGAAAGGATTTAAAAGACCATTTGATGAAGTTTTTATCAAATCTATGCAGGAAACAGCAAAGTATCTCTGCGAAAATGTACAGGGTTGTAAAATGAGTTACCAGCAGAGTGACGAAATTACGCTGCTATTAGTTGATTATGATAAATTAGATACGGATTGTTTCTTCAACTATCGAGTTGATAAACTTTGCAGCATTCTGGCATCTATGGCTACAATGGTATTTAATAAATGTTTTGAAAAAAAATTCTACGAAACTATTTGGTCTAATGAAGATGAATTAAATAGCCGATATATGGATGCGATCATAAAAGGAGCAATGTTCGACTGCAGATGTTTTAATATTCCGAAAGAAGAAGTAACCAATTGTTTCTACTGGAGGCAACTAGATGCTTCGCGGAATTCAATTCAAATGGTAGGACAGGCTAATTTTTCGCATAGAGAATTACAGGAGAAGTCCAGTAATGATATTCAGGATATGTTAATGTTGAAAAAAGGTATCAATTGGAATGATTTCCCTACATATCAGAAGAGAGGAAGTTGTTGTATAAGAAATAAGATAGTTGTTGAGTCCAATGGTATTATGGAAACAACACAATTAAGAGACGCTTCTAAATCTGAAAATGAGTGGATTGTTGATAAAAATATTCCAATCTTCAAAGGCGATGGCAGAGAATATATTGAAAAATTAGTTTATGTCGGAGAAGAATCATGAATCAGTTGGAAGAGGCATTGAGAGAACAAATTGATTATTGTGTAAAGATGGAATATTTTCATAGCGCTGTTTTCTGTTTTGATCAGGAGAAAAAGACAATTGTAGAAGAATTATTAAATAAAATCATAGAAGATTTACCAGAAGAATCGCATTTGCTTCTTTCCCGTCGTGATAACACATCTGTTTTATTCTTTTCAAATTCAAGTATCCTAAGAGTTTTCAATTTATCCGATCTAAAAACTAATCGAGGATACAAATGCAATGGATGTATCATCGACAAAGAAATGCCACAGGAATTAAAAGAAGTGCTGGTATACGCACGAATAATGCCGAGAACATTTGCTATGGATGGAGAATATAATTACGAAACATGGGATGCTGTCAAAGAAAGGATAAAAGAAGTATGAATGATAATGATTCTTTTGATATCAAACAAGCATGTTATGCAGCGTATCCAATTAAGAGGTGAGTATGGAATTTGAGAGACATTATCATAAGAGTGAGAAATATTATATTGAATATCTAAATGTGTATGGAACAGTTTATTTTGATTGCAATGAGTGTTTCTGTGGTAGACCATGGATTCTTCTGACTGCAAGTAAAGGTGATGATTGGCATAAACCATATACAATTACCGTGACTATTTGCGATCAAGATGATTATGATATTGGACAAATTTACTATTGCAGAGAAGAAAACTTTACACAGGTTCTAAGAGAATTAATTAACTGGATGAATGACTTGGAATATGGATTATGCTTTTATGATGAGTTTATCGAGGATGTTCCAGGATTCTTTCCAGACTGTGGATGCAGAAAGGAGTAGAGGTAATTATGAAACCGTATGATGTTGGACTAATTTGTGGAAGATTCCAGACCTTTCATAAAGGACACGAAAAATTAGTAGATACAGGATTGATGTTATGCGATAGATTGTTGATTCTCATTGGATCAGCGCAGGAATGTGGTACAGAGCGCAATCCGCTTAACATCAATACACGAACAAAGATGTTAAAAGAAATTTATGGTGATAACCCTAATATTATGATTTATGGATTAGCCGATATGACAGATGAGGATGATATCCGCCCTGAATGGGGAAGGTATTTACTGGATAATGTAGATCGATATATTTATAAAAATCCAGAAGTTATGATTTATGGCAATGATGAAAGTCGCAGTCAATGGTTTGACAAGAAAGATTTAGCAAATACAACTGAGCTGATTATCAATCGTGCAGAACTTCCTATCTCAGCTACAATGCTGCGTCAGCTTATGGTTGCAGACAGTCGTAAAGAATGGATGAAATGGGTGAATCCTAAATTACATAAAATGTACGACGAGCTTAGAAGAGAATTAATGAGTGTAGATTTTTATAAGGATAAAATTGGACTTTCATAGGAGAAAATATGATTAAAGAATATTGTGATATTTGCGGTAAGGAAACTGTAACAGATAAATACTTTCTTCCAGTTATAAAAGACAGTTATGTAAGAGACAGACATGGTACTCCTATGGTTGCAACAAAAGTAATATCATCTGAAAGAAAAGATGTTTGTAAAAAATGTGCAAGAAAAATATGTTTTCTAATTGATCGTGTTTTACCAATGTTTGATAAAGATATTTCAATAACATTTGAATCATCAGAAGTAGGTAAATCATATCGCATTGAGTATATAGGAGATAAGCTATGATCAAAATTATTGAAAAAGGAACAAAGCATAAAATACGTTGTAAGGATTGCGGATGTTTATTTTCTTTTGACGATGAAGATGTGAATATTCGTACTGGAATTGGTATATGCGGAATGGAAGTATGTCAGAAACATTATGGAATTATTGTTTGTCCACAATGCGAAAATGAAATTGTGTTAGATTCTGATAATTAGTGATTGAAAGTTTTGTTTCATTTGGAGGTAGAAGTGAAGAAAATATTATGCTTAATTCTGATTTGCATTTTCTTAGTTGGTTGCTCCAGAGATATTTCAGACAATAACCGTGAGCCACAAGAAGAAATTACATATACTTACGAAGATGTGGACGCAACTATCACTTGCATAGATATGCGGAAATGGTTTGCCATTTGTCCTCGCTGGCAGTGGGAAATATCGGTTGAATATGATGGACTGACTTATGAGGAAGATGGTTTTGCTAGTGGAGCAATGAACAGACCAAGTTTTTCAGATAGTCAGGAAGGTGATCCTGTAAGAGTTGAAATAGAAAATAAATATGTAAATGGGAAATTAGTAGATAGGTGTATAAGAAGAATTGAATGAGGAGTAAATTATGTATAAGAATTGCTGTAGAAAGTGTGGAAGTACATCATTATATACAGAAGTAAAGGGAAATAACACAGGGTTATATTGTGATGATTGTGGAGCATGGCAACGTTGGCTTGGAAAAGATGAATTGAGAGCATTTGAGCATTCACAGAAATCGCAATTACCAAAAACAAGTTGCGATATTCCGATGCCGGAAGTCGTAGAATATTATCCACCAAAAACAATTGCAAGAATCAAATTATGTGGAGGAGCAATAACCTTTGATATTACAGAGTATACGCCATGGAAGAAACCGACCGAAGAACAGATTAAGAATCTGCATGATATGTTGTGTATTGATGTTGAAATTTTTGAAGATGGAGAATAAGTATTATGCATATATGTAATATGGGATATGAAGTCAAAGAAGATTTGATACCACCAGAGAGATGTCATTGCGACGATCATCCAGATTCTTGTGAAGATTGTTATAACTATAATAAAGAATATAATTTAATTAACAGAGCTATCGAATCTGCTCAATGTAGAATATATCGGTTAAAAGCCAATTCCGGAAGTACAGAAGTACATCAAAAGAAAGCAGAAAATCAGCAGGAATTGATGGAAATAACAATTAGAGCGTTGGAGTTTTATAGAGATGAGTACGAATAATATTGAGAAAAATTCGAGAGGGCTTAGAGCAGAATTAAAAGTTTATGATGATTTCATGGTTGACAAGGAAGAATTCGATAAAGTTGTAGAAGCATTTGCGAACATACCTGAGAAGTATATTGTTCCATATGATTCGTTGTTATACGCAAGTTCTGCATGGAAAGATGGTGAAGAATAAATGGAAGTATTAGCAAACACAGAATATCAAGATGTCTACAGAATTGTAGATGGCGTGCTGCTTATTGTAAATAAATTCTTATACAAGGATTATTCTAAGAAAACAAATCGTATTGTGGAAGTCAATAATACAGGAAGAGACAATTGTAAAATATATAATAAAGGATGCCAGTCTTGTCTGAAAGAGTTAAAAATAGATTATTTTGACACATATGCAACAGTAACAATTCCTAAAGGTACAGTTCTGTATCATGATTATCCAGTAGAACCTACAAATAAACCAGAGAATTATATTTACGAGATCAAAACCACAGGTAATGCTTTTGGTGGTGATTATAGTGAAGTGATGGATATGATTAAGAATATCCGTGAAATTATGGACGATAATAATTTTGCTAATGATTCGTGTTTAAAAGGAGAATAATATAATGTCTGATTTGTATGTATATCTAATTTGTTCAAGAAACAAAGATAATAAAGACATTCCTAACTTCAAGAAACGTACAAAAACTATCTTAGAATATAAAGAAAATGAAGATAGAGTAATCAAAGAATTTCATAAATTTGCAGCAGATGGAGTCCCAGGCGAACAGACAAGATTGTATCGGTCTGTAAATTCTAGGAATGAAGAGAAGATAAGAGAAGAACTTATCATTAGATTGCTTAGAGACAAACCAAGTGTGACAAAGCTGAATCGTACATTAGCTTCTGTTGCGAAGCAAGTAGAGAATCGGGATGAGAACAAGTGGTTGTTTGATTGTGATGTAGATGACGAGTCATTAATGTATGATTTTGTCCATGATGTAATTATATTTTCTGGTATTCCATTATCAGATATACAAGCATATAAAACTCCGCATGGCTATGCAATTGTAGTTCCACATGGTTTTGATACAAGAGAATTAATAGAAAAGTGGAAAGATTATGATATTACATTGAAGAGAGATGAATTGTTATTTTTAAAAGAAGTGAAGCGAATTGACGTTTGAAGAAAGAATACACGAATATTGTCTACGATCAGATGTAGTGTATGAAAGAATCCTTTCATCTCCATGTGAAAAAGACTTGTATGTTTTGTATCCATCAGAATTAGCAAATGAACAGATCCTCCAAGACAATATTCCAAAGATGTTAAAGGTTATAAAGGAATATATCAGTGAGTTGGAATTATGTGCATATTGTATGCGTAAAGTTGATAATCTTTATTTTGATTCTCAAAAAACAGTTATAATAAATGAAGCACATAACCGTCAAGAAAAAGCAGATGAGCTGGCAGAAATTATGAATGAAGGAATTAGTCCTTATGCTTGGTATTATTATGATACTGCGGAAGGATATGTTGTGTATTTAGACAATATTTAAGGAGGGAACTAACAATGGCAGAAGCAACAAGATTATGTCCTGTTCGTAGGACAATCATGAAATCAGCAGCTTACAAAGTTGGAAAATAAGATGGAGTTGAAAGATTGGAAAATAATATTTTTACACCTGATGGTGTTGGTATTATTGGAAAACTTTTAGTATGTCCGAAATGTGGGAATTTAGCAGTGGTGAAATAAATTATGGAGAAAGTAATTAGATATATATGCGATTAGTGAATTGTTTAGTTTAGAAGAATGGTGTTTGGAACATGAAGAGTCGCACAGAAAATCAGAAAAAGCTAATGAGATGCTTAGTGGCGGTAAAACATTAGAAGAGATTAATAACGAATGTCATCTTTGGTCTGAAGTACCAGATTATTTAAAGAATGTGACAAAAGATAATTGCTTTGTCGTTAGTTACTGGCAATGTTGTGACAAGCCAGCTTATAGAATTGTTTCTATTACTCATAAAGGACGATTAGAACTTTGGGGTTGTGGTTCTTGGAATGGTTATTACGGTGGTGAGTTTAAGATTGGCAATGATAATTTAAAAGACCCAAGACCTAAAGAAGAGTTGTTTGTTGATCCGAGATATGAAGAATTATATTGGTAGGGTAACTTTGTAATAGAGAATAACTAAAGGAGGAAAACGATTGAGAAGTAGTATTTTTATCCCTAAAACAATTAATGTTGGTTATCAGAATCGTTCAGGAACATATACAGGAAAGCTTGCTTATGTAATTTACTATGACGAAAAGGGTAAGTTGCGAAAAGAGGCTTCATGGAATGGTTGGCGAGATGAGAATATTCCAAATAATGAATATGATAATATTCCAACCGAAGGATTTGTGCTTAATAAAAAAGCAGGTGATTATTCTACAGGTTGGGATCACAGACATGCTTATTGTAGAGTGTACGATCCACGAGGCTTTGAATTTGAGATTACTATCGAGAATTTATTATACATTCTTGAAAACGCAAATTGTATCAAGGGTAAGGGGCTTGAAGGAGAATTTGTATATGGATGGGACGGCAAAGATTTAGTTCTTATGCCAGTAGAATCACCTGATTATAAAGAGATTAGTGAGTTTAATAAGATTATCCATAATAATGAATGTGTTAAAGCAAAAGACTTAATTATAGGTGCCACATATTTAACCAAGGATAATGAGAATTGGATTTATATGGGTAAATTTGATGTCTATGATAGATATGAAAATTGGAAAAATAAAGGTAAACATTTTTGGTTTTGGAAAGGTAGTTATTTTGAGCATTATAGGTCGATGCCAAAGAATAAATTTATCAAATGTATTGATGATAAGTGCAATGAAAAGTATGCAGACATTTTTGATAAATTGGAAGGAGAATCTGAGTATTCTCCATATGATAGTAGCAAAGACGAATATAAATACTTTACACTTGATGAATTTAAAAAAGACGATTACTGGGGAAGCATTCGTTTTATAAGCGAATATTATAGTGGGAATAAATATGTATTTGAGACTTATAAACGGGATGACAATTTATATATTATCTATAAAATACAAATGGAATATATGCATTACGGTCCATATGAAGAACGTGTTAAAGTAACTGACATATTTCCTACCACATCTAAAATGGTTAAGTCAAACCGATATCCATATAATGATAAAGAAGAAAAACATATGATTCCTGTTACTATTGAACAGATTTTTGAAACAATGAAGCCAATGTATATTCAGAAACATTTAGCAAACGGCAGAGAATATAAAAGGAGTACGAAATCAAATGAGTAAAAATGATGACAGAATTTTAGAATTAAAGAAACAGATTGAAATAAAGAAGAAATCAATTTCTGAGAAGAAGGTTAGGTTTATTCCTGAAACAAATTGCGTTCTTAATATGGATGGTATGACAATTAATCTTAATGTATGTTCAGATGATGCATTAATGTTATTACTTATCAGACTTAATTCATATTTTATGTCTGCAGTTGACCTTGGAATGTCTGATTTTGAGATTTCAGGATACAGCGTAACGGCTTGGATTAAGGATATTAAAAGTAAGTTAGAAGTATCTAGTTTGAAGAAAGAGGAAGCAGATTTGAAGAAGATGGGGAGTAAGTTGGATAAGCTGCTATCTGATGATAAGAAAACGGAACTTGAGATTGATGAGATTGCAAATTTATTGAAGTAGTATGGGAGAATAAATCAACGGAAGAATATATTAAGAGAATTGAACAAATTGCAGCAAAATGCACAGAAAGTCAGTCAGATGGATATTCACAGATTATGAGAATCTGTAATGCCATGAGAGAAGAACAGAGATATTGCTTAGGATATGTTTCTAAAGAGGAAATTAAATCTCCGCAATTTGATTAGTAATGAATCCGACATTTCTTTCAATAGAAGGAGAGAATAAACATTATGACAATTAAATTTATTAAAGATGTAGTCTTCAAAGATCAAAAAGAAGACAGTGTAAAAATTAAAAAAGGAAAGATTCTTACAGCAAGAGTTGTAACAAATGAAGATGGCAAGGAAGAGTACGAGGTTACGCATAAGAAAAATATATTTATGATTCCATCTTCTATGAAAGATGCAATATTTGAAATTTTGTAAGCTTGTCCAGATTCTTTCGGAGAATAAGCAATTATACAAAAGTACAATTTTAAAGGGTGATCATTATGGATAAAAATGATTGGATTTCATTAAAAGAAAAATATCCTGATATGAAAGAGACTTATTGTTCGCAATGTTCAAGAGGATGATTATCTGAAAAAGTTCTTGTTCAAACAAAAAATGGAGCTTATTTCATTGCTGAATGTGCAAGAACAAGAGATTTTAAATGGAAGACGGATGAAGAAGTGTGGTATTCCTATGGGACAGGTGTACGAAGAAAGGCTGTAAGAAATAAAGTTGTTGCATGGAAGTATGATGGAGAATAAAATGTTGTGCTGTGATTGTCCTTATGGATATGAAGATTATATGAAAGTGTCTGAAATATTTGATGATTTGTCACAAGAGGAAATTTGTCGAGCTATTTGGTGTGATAAGATTGGTGGAAAAGTAGGATATATGGGATGCTGCGAAGAATATTCTCGAATGGGAAATGTTGTTAAAACTCAATCAAATAAAAAGAGAAGAAATAAACGCGAGCGATATTTGAAGCATCAAAATAATCTTAAGCACCTATATGAAATTGCTGGCGGTTATTATCCTGCGCCAGTTGGATATATGGATGAAATTAGGATTAATGGACATGGTTATGTTCAGAACACTAAACCATATTATAAAAGATGGTATCGTGGAAAACGTAGCAAGTATTTTAAGCAGCAATCAAATAGAAAGATTCGTAGATATAAGGGCGAATTACATAAAGGTAATATGGCTCATAAATTATATGATTTCTGGTGGGAATTGTGTTAATGATGAATAGCTGATTTAACTGTAGAGTCTGATAATGGACTTGCAATTACTGGAGTCTGGATAAGAGATTAGTTTACAAAGGGTGGTGAGAACGTGGGGACAAATTATTATATGATGATAAAAGATAAGGAACTTGTGACAAAGTATTTTGACAATGAGTACGAGCTTACAGATTCACCTTATTTTGGATATGAAGTGCATATCATGAAACTGAGTTATGGTTGGAAACCTTTGTTTGAGTGGCACGGTAATGCTTATAAATCAGTAGAAGATATGCTGAAGTTCTTAGAATTTCATAGAATGGATATTGAAATTTTTGATGAGTATGGCAAACAGTATACTATCGAAGGGCTGAAAGAAGAATTTACTAGCCATGTAAATAGAGAACCAAAGTATATGAAACATATTCCAGAAGGTATTCCGAATCATATATTTGGTGGTAGAGATTATCTTGTTGAGTCTACAGAAGATGATTATGACATTAAAATGCCATATGACCATGTAGAGTATCATAAATTAGATCCTTATAGCGAAAGAAGATATATTGATGAAAGCAGAGAACCATTATATTTCCATGATAAGGATGGTTATGATTTTACGAAAGAATGTTTTGCATAATGAATAGACCTACGCTTTGGGTTATGTGCGGGCTGAGTGGAAGTGGAAAATCAAGTGTAGCAAAAGAAATTGTAAAAAATAATCCAAAGAAGGAGATGAATAATAAATAACAAAAAGAAAAATTTATTGTGGAATATATATGATACGCAATAAAATAAACGATAAAAAATATATAGGTCAAAGTATAGATATATGGTATAGATATAGAAATCATTTGAGTGAATCATATAATGCACAAGTAAACAAAAAAGCTTACAATATGGCAATTCATAAGGCAATAAGAAAATATGGTGAAAGTAATTTTGAATTAATTGTTTTAGAAGAATGTTCACAAGAAGAATTAAACGAACGAGAAATTTATTGGATAGAATATTACGATACATACAACGATGGTTACAATCAAACAATTGGTGGAGATACATTAAAAAATACAATTGATAGAGCAAATATATATCGTCTGTGGGATGAAGGAAAAACTATTAAAGACATTCATGAAATAACTAAACATGGAAAATATCAAATTATTCATATTTTGGAAGGTTATGATAAATACTCATCTGAAGAAAGCAAGAGAAGAGGATTTTCGTCTGCTTCAAAGACTAGGGGCAAAACTGTATATAGATATCAAATGGATGGCGAATATATAGATGAATTTTGGTCAATTGCTGAAGCCGGAAGAAAAACAGGAACAAGAAATACAGATATAAGTTTATGTTTAAATGGCTCTCAACAATCTGCAAATAATTATAGATGGAGTTTTGAGAAAAAAGGTAATATCGGAGAATATAAAGCGACGATGGCAAATAAAAAGAAAGCAGTTATGAAATGTGATGAGAACAATAATTTTATTGAAGAATTTGCATCAATTACAGATGCGGCAAAATCAGTAGGGCTAAAAGGTTTGTCTGGAATAATAAAATCATGCGAAAAAGATGTTTTGTGCAAAGGGTATAAGTGGAAGTATAAATATTAAAACAAAAAGAACGTTGGAAGAAAAGATTTGGAGAATATAAGTATCAGATGCTTTTAAATTTTCATGAATGCGATAAAGCGAGGTGAGATACATGAGGATGCAATGCAGATTTAGAAACTTGGCTGCATGATTTTTCTGACAGGGTATATAGGATTTTGGAATACAGAAAACCTTATGAATATACACCATATGAGATGGAGAATGAGTAAATGAAAGAATTGTTAGAGTATATGGACAGCATTAATGCTGATGGAATAGATTTCGTAGAGATTAGTTTTCCTATCAATGATAAAATAATTGCTTCGTACACAAAAGAAGAATTTGCAAAAGATGGAGTTTACTATAAAACCAATAGGAGATATTGGAGAATAATTAATGGGGAGAAACATTATTACTGTGGTGAAAATGATTCAGGGTATGCGATTTGGAAAGACTTGGAGCAACTTAAAGAAGAAAACGATGACAGTTTGTTAGAAGTTCGGAGAATACAGAAATGAAGAAAATATACAAAGTGACATTGACGCAAGGATTCAATGCACATAAAAGAAAAGAAACATCTTCTATGGATATATTTCTTAATAGAACAAGATATGAAAAGGAAATTTGCTATCATCATGTAACAGGAAGAGAAAAATACATTTATACCGAGTCAGAAAATCAAGCAAAATTATTATACGAAAAAAGATATCTTGTTTCAAAAATAGATAGTATTATCAATTCCTTTTATGGAAGTTGGGCTGATTATGAACATAAGAGTTTTGAATTATATAAAGAAAATCCATGTTTTTCATATTCGTTAGATGCAAAGGCTATAGAGAATATGACTTTAAATGGGATGAAGAATTATTTGACAGCAGATGATTTTCTGGAATATTGCAAAGATCACTTATATCCGATAAATGTGGTTATAGATTGAGAATAAATAAGTATGACTAAGATAGTCATTATTATTTTTGGACTATCTTTGTTATAGATATTCTAAAACAAATAGAAAAGGAGTGTAAAATTGAAAGGACTAACAAACGAACAAGTAAAAATGAGTCGGGAAAAATATGGCTCAAACAAACTACCAGAACCAAAGCTTAAGAAATGGTATGAATTTGCGATTGAAGCATTAACAGAAAAAATCACACTAATTCTTATCACAATTGCAGTCTTACAGTTGGTACTTGGATTTATGGGTGTAATGGATATGACAGATCCTATTATGATCTTAATTGTCCTTGGAATTGTAACTGCGATTGCTGTAAAAACAGGGCTTGGTGTTCAGAAATCTGCAGCAGAATTAAGAGCTAAGACATCAACTAGATACTGTAGTGTTATCCGCGATGGTAAAGTACAGACAATTAATAAAAATGATCTAGTTGTAGGCGATGTAGTTTGTATTGAATCAGGACAGGAAATTTTCGCAGATGGTTATATTGTGGAAGGAAAAGTATCCGTTAGTAACGCTGCTATTAATGGAGAAAGCAAAGAGTGTAAGAAAACGCCAGTAGATGGATATGTGTCAAAAGAATCCACATCAACAGATGACTTTACAAATCAGAATTGTTTATTCGCTGGTACATCAGTATTATCTGGTGAAGGAAAAATGATTGTCACTGAAGTTGGCATTAATACAATTAATGGCGACACGCTTGTAAAAATGCAGACACTTGAACCACCAAAAACTGCACTTCAGATCGCAATCGACAGATTGTGTGATGTCATTTCTAAATACGGTACGATTGCTGCAGGTTTTACGTTTATTGTGCTATTAGTAACTGGAATCACAGAAGTTGGGTTTAGAGAATACTTTGGTGGTGGCGTTTTGGATACGATTCAGAAAATTGCACAGGCATTTTCAGTAGCCTTAACGATTGTTGTAGCAGCAGTTCCAGAAGGTCTTCCGTTAATCATTAATATTGTGACAAAACAGAATGTCAAGACAATGGAACGATTCAATATTCTTGCAAAAAATCCAAACAAGATTCCAGAACTTGCATACGTAGATCTAATTTGTACTGATAAAACAGGGACGCTTACGACTGGTGTTATGACGCCTGTAACTATTATTGATGGACAAGGTAATGAAGTAGATCATGGTTCTGATCTTTGGAAAAATATTGTAAATAATATTTGCTTAAACAACAGTGCTACATATGATTCAGAGAATAATATCACAGGTGGAAATTCCATTGACAGAGCAGTTTTAAGTCTTGTTAATCCAAAAGAATGTGAAGATATTTTTGGAAAGTATCCATTAGTTCAGAAGCAAACTTTTAGTAGTGAAAATAAATATTCTGCTTTTGAGAGCAAATATAACTGGGGCGAATCGTTTACATATTATAAAGGAGCACCTGAAAAACTGATTGAGCATTGTACGCATTGGCTAGATTTAGAAGCCATTCCATTTGGTGGGGATGACAAGAAAAAGCTGTATGACAAAATTAAGGCTTTAACTGAAAAGTCTATGCGTTGTATCGCTCTTACATTTTCTAATTCACCGCTGGTGGAGAATACATTACCAGACAACATGGTACTTCTCGGAATCATCGGTGTCATTGACCCAGTAAGAAAAGAGGTTCCAAAGGCTGTGAAGGTCGCTCATGAAGCTGGAATTCAGGTTATCGAGATTACCGGTGATTGTCATGAAACTGCAGTAGCCGTTGCTACGGAAGCTGGCATTTATAAAGAAGGTGATCTTGCCCTTACAAACGCACAGTTTGAAGCGATGTCTGACGATGAAGTCAAGAAAATTATTCCTGTACTTCGAGTAATTTCCAGATGCTCACCTAATACAAAACTAAGACTTGTAACATTAGCACAGGAGCTTGGTAGATCAGTAGCTATGACAGGTGACGGGGTTAATGATAGTCCAGCATTAAAACGAGCTGATGTAGGTTTCGGTATGAATGCTGGATCTGATGTAGCAAAAGAAGCATCCGATATTATTCTAACAGACAATAACTTCGCAAGTATTATTAGAGGTGTGGAACTTGGCAGAACATTTATGCACGATATCATGATGTTTTTGGAGTTTCAGTTGCCAATTAACTTTTCACTTCTTATTTTAAGTATTCTATTTCCTATTTTATCTGGCGGAGTATTACTAGCTTCCGTTCAGATTCTGATTATCAATATTATCATGGACTCACTTAATTCATTATCATTTGGCGGTGAACCTCCGAAAGCTGAATATATGACAGAGAATCCAATTAAGAAGGGTTCTGGATTGTTTATTCGAGGTGCAAAGAAACGAATTGCTATTAGCACAGTAACATTTATTGTACTATATGGAATTCTTATGTCTTCACCAGTATCAAAATTATTTACAACAGATGTCGAAGCTATGACTGCAAGATTTGCAATGCTTTGCATCATGTCTGTATGCAATGGATTTGGTATTCGTACAGAACATATTAATTTGCTCAATGGACTGAAAAACAATAAAACATTTGTATATATTGCAGCAGGTATTGTACTTGGAACTATTGTCTTATGTAATGTACTCGGTGGACTTATCCAGGTAACAGCAATGAATATGAGTCAGTGGATCGCAATCATTGGACTATCACTCACGGTAATCGTGGTTGATGTTATTCGAAAATTATTTATCAAAGGAGAGAATAAAAATCATGGGACTATTTGACAAACTTTTTGGAAAAAAGACTTCAACAACAAATACTATGGCGGATAATACATCCGCTGTGGTACATGAAGAAAATGCAGCGCAGCCAGTTGTAATTGACATGTCTAAGTCAGCAGAAAATCTAAATAATGTGCTAATTAATATGTCGAAATCAAGCAAAATTGATATGACTAAGCATCAAGCAAGGGTTGCGCTCGCTATGGATTACTCTGGAAGTATGGGTAATCTTTTTAGAAACGGATCTGTACAAGATGTAATTACAAGACTTTTGCCAATCGCTCTTAAATTTGATGATGATGGTAAGTTAGAATCTTGGCTATTTTCAAATGATTTTGATTCTCTGAAACCAGTGACAATTGATAATTATAAGAACTATGTTCGAAAAATTATGATGAATTCTCGTATGAGCATGGGTGGAACTAATTACGCTCCAGTCTTGAAAGATATTGTTTCCTATTATAAGGACATTGAGCCAAGTACAATTCCAGCATTTATCATTTTTATTACAGATGGTGAAAATTGGGATACAGACGAAACAAATAAAATTGTGAAAGAGCTTTCTAATTACAATATGTTTGTACAGTTTGTTGGAATTGGCAATGAAAGCTTTAGTTATCTAAAATCTCTAGATAATATGAAGAGTAGAAAATGCGATAATACCGGATTTACTGCAGTAGAAAACATGAACAAAATGACAGATGAAGAATTGTATACAGAACTTCTAAGACAATATAAAGATTGGTTAAATAATAAATAATAGTAAAAAAAGGAGAATACATAATTATGGCAAACGTAATTAATATGAGCAAAAATCAGAAAATTAGTATGACAAAAGAAGATGGAACTGCAATCAAAAACTTTTTCATTGGTGTGAATTGGGATCAGAATCGTTATGCAGGTGAATCAGATATTGATTTTGATATTAACGGATTTCTTACAAATTCAGATCGAAAAGTAGCTTATCCAAAAGATATTGTAAACTATAATACATATGGTGATGGTAGTGGATATCCGTGGGTAGAATATTCTGGAGACAATCTTACGGGTGACGATTCTCAGGGAATTACTTTTGATGGACATCATTATGATGAATATTTTATTGTTCATGCAGATACATTTCCGTCAGACAGAACAGATTTTACAATTTGTCTTACTATTTTCAGAGCTGTACAGAGACTACAGAATTTTGGAATGGTTAATAACGCAACTATGATGATCTGTGATTATGACAATCCGACAACAAAATGGGAATATGATCTTTCTGAAAATGAGAATTTTGAAAAGCTCAATGCCGTTGAGATGGGTAGACTTTATAAATATGGTGATGGATTCAAATTTCAAGCTCTTGGATCAGGATATATGGGAGGCATGACAGAGCTATTTAAAAACTTTGGACTTGATATTGACGAAGGTAGGGATTAACTATGACAGTATTGATTATCGTAATTCTTGTGATTGCGGCAGTTGTATTTTTTACAACAACTAAAACGGGTAAGAGACTAAAAATGAGAGCATCAGGAACAGCAGATGAAATCATTGGCAATGATGCATCTACGCCAGATGGAGCAAAAGCCTACTATAATTCTATTATTTGGAAGAAGGAAGATACTTACACCAAAACAAACTCTTTATATACCCAGGTCGAGGGTAAAATCCAGAATTATGAAACACAATTAAGACAGTTGCAGAAAGAGAATATGCAGATGGATCTTAGTGTTGCATCCTGTATTGATAGAAATGATGACGAAGGTGCAAAAGTATATCTTGCAAGACAGCAGGAAATCACGGACAAAATTGAAACGATTAAGACAACTCTGAAAGAATTAAAAGAGAATAGAGATGTACAGAAAGAAAATTTAACAGCTCTGCAGGAAGAAATTAAATCTTTAAAAGCAGAAAAGGATAAAGCAGTATTCACACTCGAGGCTGCAGAAACCGTAAAATCTTTACAATCTGCCACAAGCACTTCAAGTCAAGAAGAAGATAGAATGCTTGAAAAGGTTCGTGAAGGCGTTCAGAAAACAAAAGAACAGGCTGACGGTACAAGAATCGCTTACAAGAATTCCATTGACGTTCAGATGAAGCGTCTGGATAAAAAGATGAAAGATGAAGAGCTTCAAAAGAAATTAGATTCATTAAAAGCAGCTAAGAAAAAATAATATATTTTACTCTGTATGGTGTAATAGCCATGCAGAGTATTAAGTGAAATAACACTATACAACAAGAGAGAATATGGAGGTGTAAGGATGCGAAATTTGGATAGGTTGAGAATTATGCCGGTCGATGGATTAGCGGAATATTTAGTTACAAAGACACAAGATAAAGCAGGTATTCCAACTAATTATTTTGTTTTTGAATCATCTTTTGTATGGGAGTCACCATCTGGACAGAAATTTATTTACAGGTCTGATGCGATCAACGACTGTGTTAAATGGCTAAATGAAGAGATTGGAGAATAAGATCATGGGTAAGAATATTAACGAAATTCTAGATCAGCTTGTAAATAAAGAAAATCAGACTTCATACATTGTCAAAAACGTTGAAGATGGATTGAAAAAACGTGACGAAGAAATTGCTCGACTGCGAGAAGAGAATAAAAGATTAATGGAAGAATCTTATAAAGACTCAGAACTGCAAATGATGAAAAGTAAATGCGAAGCTATGCAGGAAGATTTACGGAGAGGATTTCCGATTTCAGAAGATGAAAAATCAACAATTAATTTATGGATGGATTCGCACGTTGTAAATAAACATAAAAGATTTAATTGCAAAAACGGTCAATTCAAGTATGAATTTCAAGAATTTGCAGAAGTTGAAATTGGATCGGTTGTCTGTACTGAATGTGGTGAGAGTTTTACTTTTAGACAGTATTAGAAGGAGAATGTACATATGAATGAATATTGGTTAATGTTATTTTTAACGTTAGTATTAGAAATTGTTGCGATTGCAGTTGTGTCTGTATTTGGAATGACATTTATCGCAAAATCATATGATAAAATTATTACTTATGTTGAAAAACGATGGGGAGAGGATGTAAGTTTTGGAGTATCATGCGGAATCATTTTAATTTTCTTGTTTATCACGTTAGCTGTGATTTTTTGTTAGAGAATAAATAATTGTCCAAGCATGAAAGACATAAAACTTATCATGTATCGCAATACAAGCCTCCACTTGTAATAAACTGATCACTTAAGCGATGGGTTTGGATCAGCATCCTCGTTAGGAGATGTCTTAAACGGATGAAGTAACTATCGCACACATGCTGGCGTGGCGGAATGGTAGACGCAATGGACTTAAAATCCATCGGTGGAAGCACCATACGAGTTCGAGTCTCGTTGCCAGTATTAGCCATATAAGACATTTTATTCCTTGAGCAAGAATGATTGAAGTCGGTACAAAATGCTCAATTCTGTATTTACATTTGTGTGTTATGCAAGCAGCACGAATGGCATATGGCATTACCCCAACATAGGGTATTTACATTTTACAAAAATGGTTTGGCTGTTAGCTTAGATGGTGTTAGAGCGCATATGTATGAAAACACATGTTCGAGTCCTGTACAGTCAACTTGACGCAGAAAATAATTGCACCTTCTTTCTTTCACAAAACGTGTTAGTAAGTTATTAGTTCATTGACAGAATATTCTATGTAAATAGGAAGAAACACGTTCGATTCGTGTGTAACTTATCAGCCTGGGCTGACTTTCACACTTTCAAATGAGGGCTTATAAATTCAGTAGTAAAGTGTAATAAATGTAATTATAAGGAGAATGAGCACATGAAGAGAGAAGAAAAAATGCAGAAAAGAAGAGAAGCAGGAAAGACATATTCTTATAAGAAAAATCCTTATACAGAAGGAACTAAAGAATATAGAGATGAATGTAAAAAACGTGATGAGAAAAATAAATCAAAAAAGTTGCATTACGCCAAGATGACTTCTGTATTTGCAAAATTAGATAATCGTATCGAAACAGAAAAGGAAGAAAAAGCAAAGAAGGCAAGAGAGAAGAAAGCCAAGGGGAATAAGTGATTTATAAAAAGATTTACATAGAATTATGAAAGGAGAATAACATGAGCGTATATGTTACAGGAGATATACATGGATGCCCAACAAGATTTGGCACAGATATCTTTTTTGAACAAAAGGAATTTTCCGGCAATAAAGATGAAAATGTGGTGATTATTTGTGGGGATTTTGGTCTTGTCTGGAATAGAGTTAAGGAAAGTAAAGAAGAAAAATATTGGCTAGATTGGTTACAGGACAAGCCATTTACAACTGTATTTGTTGATGGAAACCATGACAATTTTGAAAGAATTGATACTTATCCAGTTAAAGAATGGCATGGTGGGAAAGTACATGAGATTCGTGAGAATGTATTACATTTAATGCGTGGAGAAGTGTTTACTATTGAAAATAAAAAATTCTTTGCTTTCGGTGGAGCAAGTTCACACGATATTAGTGATGGAATCATTGATTACAAAGATCCAGATTTACGAATAAAAAAACATAAGTTAGAAATGAATGGAAAATTCATGTACAGAATTAAGGGACTTACATGGTGGGAAGAAGAACTTCCAACTATTGAAGAGATGCAACATGGGATTAAAAAACTGAAAGAGAATAATAATGAAGTAGATTTTATTATTACTCATAGTCCATCAACTTCTGAATTGGAAACAATAAATACTTTTTATGGTGCGGATATTCTTACTGATTATTTGGAGGAAATAAAAAACACTGTAAAATATGATGAACACATTTTTGGACATATGCATATAAACAGAAACATTAATGAAAAGGATTCTTGTCTGTACGAACAGATTATAAGAATTGTGTAGGAGGTATTTATGAAATTTTTTAAAACAGTAGATGAAAAATTAGCTGATATTGGATTTGAGAAAATTGAAGAAAATAGAAGTGGTGTTGAGTACAGACGAAAAGACAATAAATATAAATATACCCAAACAGTATTTATTGGTAGAAAAACTTCTGGAAGACATATTTTGCAATCTTATGATCCAAACCTGATGGATGAAAAAGGAATTGGGAACACATGTGTTGGGCTTACATGTTATGAGATGAAATTATTCTTAAAGAAGATGAAACAGATTGGTTTGTATAGCAAAAAGGAAGAGAAGTAAATGAGAGGAACTTTATTTTGGATTAGTATAATCATTGGAATCGTACTTAGTATTCATACTGGTGGTTGGAATACAAATAGTGATTTATATTTGGAGAACCTAAGAGAAAGTTTCAAAATATAATGAAAAGTTAATTTCATAAGTTTTTAAGAAAGGAAGTAGTTATGAGATTAGTAGATGCAGATTTGCTTTTGGAAAAATGGAATAATATGTCTAAAAAGGATAGGACAAGATTTGATCGAGTGATTTTGTGTCAACCTATAGCGGATGTGGTTGTTTTTAATGGTGAAGATAATCGACCAGAATGTTGTAAGGCTCACAACAAATATTTTTCCACATGCGATATATGTGAATATGGAGAATTAGAAGAATAAAATGGAGATACACAGTGGATTTTTATACGGGAATTGCGAACAGGGAATGGCATGACTTTGACGGTAAATGGAAGAAAAGTCCGTTACTTAAAAGAATCATTGTTTGTGCAGAGAATAAAGAAACAGCAAAAGAAAAATTAATACTTTCTATTGATAGTCTTAATGAAGAAATGAAAATGGCAGGTGAAAGATATATGTTAGACGAAGAATCAATTAAAAAAGTATATGGATTTATCTCTGCAGGAGATGTGATTTTAGATTAAAAAAATAACCTCATGTGGAAGTGCAAAAAGGTCGAATCCTGTGAGTGGATACACAAGACTCGACCCCGATAAAAAATATTGAATTAAAAGGAGAATAAATGAATATACAAACAAGTCTAGTATGAATACAATAGGTGGATATGAAATTATGAACGCTTAATCAGATCTTTTAGAAATGATAAATCGTGTGGTTTGGAGATCATGCTGGTTAAGTATTTAACTTTTTCATCAGACAGTTTTGGATGCTTGCAGATCCAATATACTGTGACGATTTTTGCTACATAGCAAAGCACAATACCAATGATTGCACATAAAATTATAACATTGTACAATCTAAATTCTACCCTCCTTCCTGTAAGATATTTTTCAAAACAGGAAAAGTATTTGCCCAGAACGGGCCAGAAATGTTTTCACTTATTCTTGTCGCACAACTTACAATTGTGCTTCCGCATGAGTTATTTTATAAACTCCAGGAATAGCCGTGCTGTTGAGTCAGTATGCGGTGGAACCTGACTGCTATAACCTGCATTGGTATTATAGCAAAATTTCAAAATATTTCAAGAGCCAAAGGAGAATAAAGGAATGAAGCCAATTGTATTTTACGATTTCAAGCTAGATAAAGATGATCCGAACAATAAGATTGTTGTCAAGAAATCTGATCTTGAGGAACTTTTAGATAAAACGTATGAGGCTGGATATCGAGATGGACAGAAAGAATCAAAACAGATTCCCGTTTGGACGACAACGAAAAGAGATCTTGACACGTTTCCAAAAGTTTCGACAATTGGATAATATTGAATGACAGGTGGTAATGAAAAATGGTAAAAATTATCGAAACAAATCTTTCAGTTGATGGAGAGAATAATATTAAGGATCATCAAGCAAGATGGGTATTAATTGACGATTGGAGAGATTACTGTAAAAAATATCAAAATTATAGTGGACGTCGTGTTTATTATGGTGTTGCAAGTAGTATGCCTGGAGTAGATATTCCAGCAGATGCAAAAATAACAAATTTGCAGTTCGATGAGTACCATTTGTCATGTGATATTTATCATCGCGATCATTTTGTTATTAAGCGCTTTGCATACAACATTGATTGGATGCAGCGCAAGAATTAGATGAAGAAAGAGAGAGAAATAAACATGGAAGAGTATCTAAATAAGGTATTAATTCTGTCAAAAGCAGAACAGATTCATGATTTTAGAGGATGGATCGAAAAATTACCAGTATTTCATTTTGACAAAGAATGGAATGTAAAAATCATTCCTCCATTTGCTGGAGCAGTTATTCGATTTACCATTGATTATAAGAATAAGCATGTATCTGTATATTTTGATGGATATTCAGAATTAGGTTATGTGTATGATGAAGAAGAAAAACCAATCCCATACTTTGAGTATTACGATGGGGAAGATACATATAGATATTGTCTTAATGAAGCAGACAAAATGATGGATGATATCAGAAATTTCTTAAATAATTAATCTCGGCTATTCAGCCAATAAATTCCAAATTTTCAAATATTTGTGAAAACAGGATAGATAAATTTTGAGGTGGCTAAACAGCATACCTTGGGTTTGTGCGCCCTGAATCACTGTTTACATAGTTAAACATAGATTTAATTCTGTGTTCCGTCCATGTATTGGGCGTTTAGATAGATTGTTTTATTTAACAATAATATAAATTTTAATTTTAGGAGGACAAAAATTAATGAATTTTGAAATGACAGGAAAACTAAGTGTTGGAAAAGATACAGAAAAATTTCATCCATATTCGGAAAATAAGTATGAATCTGGTTGGGTGAGAAAACAACTTCTTTTCAATGCGACATGCGGAGACAATCGTCATATGCTTACCGTCAATGCGGGAGCTTTCGGTGATGAACACGGATTTGTATATACCTTCAGTAAAGGTGGTACAGATGAAAATGGTAAAAAAACTAAAGGCGAAAGTCTTCAGATTCCATTTAAAGAACGTCTGACTTCTCCGAAACTCGCAGAGGTTGCTGAATTTAAAAAATTTATCTTTGACCTTGAGAAACCTGGACGAAGATATAAGCTACAGAATATGGCAGACAAACTCCATGAAGGTAGCGAGTTAACAGATGAAGAACTGAAAGAGGTTGGTCTGACGTCTCCGGATGAAGTAGCTGATGCACTTGAGAAGAGCATCAAGAAGCGTCATGAATTCATTTCCGAATGGGATTACATCGACTTCATCAAAAAAGTAATTGACAGCGGTAAATATGCTGATAAAAAATTCTTTATTCGAGGAAATGGAGAATATCAGTACTCTGATAACAAAGGAACCGTATATGAATCTTATGTGCCAAACAGAATTTATTTGGCAGCAGAGGATGCAGAAGAAACTTCTACAGCAACGTTCAATATTCTGTTCAATTCCGAAAGTTTTGATGATATGAGCGTTGAAGAAAAGGGCAAATACTATGTTAATGGCTACATGATGGAGTATGACAACAATAGAAAAGTCAATATTCCAGTGCCAGTTACAGTTGCTATTCCGGTAGCTCCAGAAGATGCAGATGAGAAAGCCAAGAAGAGAGTCGAGGCTATTAAACATAAATTCATTGTTGAGGATGATGGATTTAAGGAGTATGGCGTAATTGTAAACATGCTCAATGGTGCGCAGAAAGTTGAGATTACAGAGGACATGCTTACAGATGAACAGAAAAACGATCTTGATTGTGGTCTTATCACCATGGATGATATTCGTGCAGAGTACAGTAAAGGCGTTTACGGAGAAAGAATTAAAGAATACCAGTTTGTTAAACCAGCCAGAGGGTTCACGAAAGGCCGCCAGGACACGGTGTACACTGCAGATGACATGGTGATTCATAGTATCGAGCAAGAACTGCCAGAAGGAACTGAGGATCTTTTCGACGAAGATGATGAACTATAAGAATTAAGAGGGCTACGGCCTCACGATTCTTTGATAATAAATTACTTACATATATAAAGGAGAAATATATTTATGGCATTTCAGAAACCAACAATCAATGTAATTAAACCAGATATCAAAAATCTTTCCATTTATCTTAGAAGTACCAAAAAGTTTGGTAAAACAACACTTTTCCGTGATGTTATTCTGGAGAAATATGGAGATCCAGCAAAAGGACTTCTTGTTGGATGTGGAAACGAGAAAGGTTATAAGATGCTTGACAATTTAAATACTACACAGGTCAAGACATATAAAGATCTTCAGGAGTTAGCTGACTGGCTCATCAAAGAAAAGGGCAAAGAGCACGATATTGAGATGGTGGCATTCGATACAGGAGATGAACTTGCCCTAATTGCAGATGCAGAAACAATTCGTCAGAGCAATGTAGAGAACCCAACGAAAAAGTGTAAATCGATCAAAGCGGCATTCGGTGGATATACTGCAGGTGAAAAATTCTCTGCCAACGACATTATCAAACCATATATGACTCGTCTTGAAGATGCTGGATTCGGCGTATGGGTTATTGCGCATACAAAATTTAAGACCATTAAAGAAAAGGGTGGTCTGGAAGAAGATGGTTACATGCAGCTGTCTTCTAACATGGGAGCAGACTATGAAGCTGCTTTTGGAGACATCTTTGATGTAACTCTGACTGGCGTCATTGATCGTGATCTTGAGGAGAAAAAAGTTGGAGATAAAACCAAAAAGTATGCGACAGATACAATTCGTAAACTTTATTTCAGAGGAACAACACTAATTGATGCTGGTGGACGTTTCGCAGATGGAGCAGTGCCAGAATATCTAGTATTTGACAAACCAAATATGGCAACAGATTTTATTCGAGTTGTTGAAGAAGGTATGGAAAAATCGAAATCTACTCTTGGTAAAAAGTCCAAGCCAACGGTTGTCAAAAAAGAAGTAGAACCTGATCCAGAACCAATTGAGGAAGACGATGACATTGACGATATTCCAGTAGAGGAGACGGTAGAGCAAGAAGAAACCGTGACAGAAACTTCTGATTATCCGGATGATCTCGCTACTGTAATTCGCACGATGTTCAAAGAGTGTACTGATAAAGATAAGAAAGCAAGCGTCAGAAAAGTCATTGCAGAATATGGTAAACTTAATGATGTAGATGAAGATGGACTGAAACGAATTTACGATATGATGAACTAAGGAGTATCATGTATGCTTGTTAAATGCAGATATTGCAATAACAAAGTAGATAGAAAAGATGCTTTCAAAGTGGTAGTAGATGGTAAAAACATCTACTACTGCAATGAAGCAGAATATCTAACTGTATTGCATGACAGAAAAATAAGAGACGATACATACGAGTGTATTAATGAGATTTTTGGTTATAAAGTAATTAATACTGCATTGTTCAAAGAGTTAAGTTTTATACTTGGATCTTATTCTTATGATCAGATTTTAGCCTATTTAAAAGAGAATAAAGATTACATGACATCTGTCATTCAGCAAAGAGATTATTCGAGTGAATACGCTAAAATCAGATATTTTTCTGCAATGATCAAAAATGGTATCGCAGATTTTAAAGTAAAAGAAAAAGAAGCACCTAAACAGGTGGAAGTTGATATACCGGATGGTCATTATAAACGACGACAGAAGAAAAGAAGTTTATCTGATATTGAAGAACAGGTAGGTGAGTAATATAGCTGAATTTATTACAGGTGTCAAAGAAAAGTATCCTGCGCAGCTATTAAAAGGACGAATCGAATATGAAGGAAACGTTGTAAGCTGTTTCTTTAAGGATATGCTTCTTTTGGATGATACGACATTCGAGAAAGACGATTTTATAACAGTTGACGGTCGTTTTTATTTCTCTTTGCTGAAAGATCTTCGAAAAAAAGGGTTCTACTCTCTTGATGAAATAACTATTCTGTCAAATTCAAAACAAGAAGTCATTGATCGATATGAGGATTGTGGTGGATGGGATTCGATTCAGCACCAGATGGACATTATCAATACACAGAATTTTGATACATACATTGATATCTTGTATCGAGAAAATGTTATGCTTCGCATGTGCGATGATGGATTTAATCTTTTAAAAGAGATTAATATCAAAGACAAGAAAGTTATTCCTCTTAAATTATTTCGAAAGATGACTGCAGAAGAGGTAACAGATTGGTATGAAGCAAGAATAAGTACTTATGGTACTGGATATTCGAGTAAGATTCTGGAAGAAGAAGAAATTGATTTTGACGACGAATTTATTGAGTCGTGCGCGGAAGGCGAAGAAAATGGTGTGCCTTTTGATATAGCAGGATATGATAAAAACGGAGAAGAAATCAATTGCTTTCCTTTTTTATCCAGACAAATAATGGGACTGTTAGAAGGAACTCTTACAATGATGGGAGGATTCAGCAGTGCAGGAAAATCCACTTGGTGGATTACAGTTCTCATGGCACTTCTATATTATGATCGGAAAATTCTTATTATTTCCAACGAAGAAAATATTAAAAAGTTCAAAATTAAATTTATGGTTTGGCTTCTTGGCAAGAGGAATAGGTATTTTAAACTCACGAAAAAGAAAATGTCTGTAGGTGATATAAACAAGGAAAGTCGTGAGCAATTAAAAGATGTACAGGCATTCTGGAGAAAGAATTATAAGGGTCGTGTAAAGTTCATTGCTATGAACGATGCAGACATGGCTGTTGTTAAGAAGAAAGTACGCGAGAATGTTCTTAAATTTGGATATGATACAGTTCTATACGATACGTTTAAAATCCAAGAGAGCGATTTTTCATCCTCCAGACAAGATTTGTCTTTAGTTAGAGACAGTAGAGAGTTAGATAAGTTGGCAAAAAAATATAATTTAATCATGTTGGCATCAGTTCAGTTGGCAGAATATATGAAAGGAAAATTATTCCTGGATGCCAGTTGCCTTAGTAATGCCAAGCAGACGAAAGAAATTCTTGAGAATTTGTTCCTTATGCGAACTGTTTATGCTGAAGAACTTGATGAAAAAAGTAAATATTATTGCCATCCATTTAGACTGAAAAAGATTAACGATAAATGGATTGAAGAGGAATATAGAGCAGATCCAAATGCAGTATGGAGAATGTTATTTGTAGAAAAAACTCGGAATGGTAATAACTCCAGTGATACTGGTATTGCGTATCTTTTGAAGTTTTCAGGCGATCATTCTATCTTCAGAGAAGTGGCACAATGCCGTCCAAAACATGGAGAAATAAGATAAAAAATAACTTGGTGGTGATATATGTTAGAAGATATTAAAAAAGAGCTATTAAATAATCCAGAAAAACTAAAAGAGGTATTGGAACATTTTGGATACTGTAATATAGTCATTCGGCCTACATACATGCAATTTGGGCGAGATGAAGAATCTTCGAAAAAAAGTATTGTAATTAAGCTTGAAAATAATAATTGGCTGTACGTACATGATTATGCTCGAAATATTCAAACTGATATCTTTTCATATATCACCAATCAAAGAAAAGTAGAATTTGTAGATGTCTTAAATGAAATAAAAAATGTGTTACATATACAAGATTATATTGGACACTTTCAGAAAAAAGGAATCTTTGGAGGATTTTATGAAAAGATTAGACAAAGAAACACTATTCAATCGAAAATATATGACGAAAAAATATTAGATGAATTTCAATTCTATCCCAATATTCGATTTTTGAAAGATCATATATCATTAGATGCACAGCAGTATTTTGGAATAAGATATGACGTCGAATCACAAGGAATTGTTATTCCCATCAGAAATGAATATGGACAGCTTATTGGGGTTAAGGAACGTTTTAATTATGAGATTTCAGATGGTGCGCTGAAATATTTTTATTCTTATCCTGGGCGTTGCAGCACTACATTATTTGGTTATGCTCAAAATTATCAATATCTTGTTGAAAATACTGTTTTTGTAGGAGAAGCAGAAAAATTTGTCATGCAATGTTATTCATACGGATATAGAAACGCTGTTGCGCTTATGAGTGGAAGTTTAAGTGTACAGCAAGCACGGTTGCTTGTGGAATTACATCCAACAAAGGTGATTTTTCTTCATGACCAAGGATATGAATTAGACAATATAAAGAGAAACGTAGAAGTTTTACGTCATTATTCTAAGTTTGCAGAATTTGAAATTGGATATTGGGACTGGACAAAATCATATTATGCTCCAAAGGTTTCTGCAACCGATATGGGTAAAGAAAAATTTGAGTATATCATAAACAACGAAATTTTAATATTAGGAGATGATAAGGACGAAGAAGAATTATAATATTTTAAACGATTGTAGAGGAATGTATGAGGATGAAGTATTTGATACGATTCTTAAACAAAGAGGAATTCAAGATGCGAAACATTTTCTAAATCCGACAGAAGAAGATTTGCTTCCACTGGATTCTTTATATAGGATTGATGAAGCATATATGCGTATTAATCGGGCAATTGAAGAAAACGAAAACATTGGTATTTTGTTTGATACAGATACGGATGGAATCACTGCAGGAACGATTATGACGCGATATTTGAGACATTTCACCGACGACATTTTTACATATATTGATGATGGTAAGCAGCATGGACTAAAAGGACAAAATTTACAGCAGTTTGCATCTTTAGATTTATTGATTGTTGTAGATAGTTTAGACGAAGACGAAATTCAGTATAAAGAATTGTCAGAAGCAGGAATTGATGTACTTATTTTAGACCATCATGCAATTAAACGGGAAATTCCATATGATACATATACAATTCTTATTTCTTCGCAAAGAGATTATGATAATTCGCAATTATCTGGAGCAGGGGTGGTATGGAAATTCTGTAAATATTTGGATGAACAATTTCTTACAGATTATGCAGATGAATTAGTAGATCTTGCGGCATGTGGTCTAGTTGGAGATATGATGGATATGACAGTTATGGAAAACCGTTATATCGTATCGAAAGGGCTTGAGAAGATTTATAATCCAGCAGTTAAGAAGATTGTCGGCGGATTTGAATTCAACAGTACGGCAATTGCGTTTAGTATTGCTCCAATTGTAAATGCAGCGAACCGTATGGGTGAAAATGAAACTGCTATGAATGCATTTCTAGAAGATAATAACAAACAAGTGCTTGCCTATGTAAAAGCATTAAAGAAATGTAAGGAAGAACAAAATCAAGAAGTGGAGCGTTTACTGCCGAATGTTTATGAACAATGTGAGAAACAAAAGGATCAAAAGGTAATCGCTGTATATATTGATACACAATATGGTATTGCTGGTTTATTAGGAAATAAGCTACTAGAAAAGTATCAAAAGCCGATCTTAGTGTTGAAAGATATCGGATCAAAATATGCAGGTTCTATGAGAGCCGTAGGTGTTGATGATTTCCGAAAAATCTGCAATGATAGTGGTTATGCAAAAGCAGATGGACATGAACTTGCATCAGGTATTCAAATCAAAAAATCAGATCTTAACAATTTCTTGTCTTATATTGAGACAAACCTTCCAGAGTTTAAAGAACCAACAATTGACATTGATATTCAAATTGATGTCGAAGATATTACCAGACGATTAGTAGAGAATATCAAAAAGATTGATCGTATTTCTGGCACAAATTTTAAACCAGTAAGAGCTTATATGGATAATATTTGTGATTACGAAATTGGTCAGATGAGTGATTATAAACATTTAGTTCTAAAACCGAATGATTACTTGCAAATTATCAAATGGAACTTCGACGGTTCATTTGATGATATGGAGGATCATAGCACTATGAATGATGAATTCGAAGCCGTATGTAGTCTAGATAGTGGATTTTTAGGTAGAAAATTTGTACTAAAAGCAGTATGCGATGTACTTTCGGAGGTGAATTCCGATGAGTAAGTCCAGTAAACAAAAACGTTGTTCTGTGTGTGGAGACACGGAAAGTATTGCATATTATATTTGGCAACGACAAGGCGAATTTTATCTTAAAGAATTATGTAACAAACATTATAATCAGCTTATTCGACATGGATATTTATTGGATAAAGAACAATCAACTCATCAGAAACGACATAAATGGACGAAGGAAGAAGAAGAACAATTAAAATCTCTATATGCTATTGGATTGTCCATGTGCGACATTGGTAAGGAGATGGGATTGTCGGTAAAATCCGTAAGAGCTAAAAGCTGTAGTTTAAAACTTGGCGATAAATACATGCGAAGTAATAATGTGAAATTTAAAGCAGTTTATCAGGATTATGATTGGTGCTATCAAAGATACATAGTACAAGGTATGACACATCAGGAAATGGCGAATGAATGTGGAGCATCGTTAAGAGTAATTCAAAAATGGTGCTCTCAAATACATAGATTGAATAAATGGAGTTTTAAAGAGTATAAGCAATTATCAGACTTACAATATCAAATAATTCTATTTGGAACATTAGGAGATGGACATATAGATAAGAGGGAGGATCAACCTCTTTACATTGAAAGTCATGCTATCGACGAAACGGACTATGTGTTTTGGAAGTATGATAAATTAAAGGATTTATGTAGTGCGCCACCAAAATATTATGAAGCAACTTATACAAGTTTTGGAACGAATAAACAATATCTATGCAAACCATATTATAGATTTGAAACAAGAATTATTAATCAATTAAAAGAAATTCGGGATATGCCACGCATTCAAAAAATTCAAAAACTCAATGAACTTGGATTATGTTTACATGTTCTTGACGATGGAAGCAGAGGAAATACTTGGTATTTATGTTTAGCAGAATATTCTCAAGAAGAAATTGATTTATATATTCGATTATGCAAAGAACGATTAAATCTAATATGTTGGCGACAAAAAGATGAAAGATATCTAACTTTTGACGCACCATCAAGTAGAAAAATCGATAAAATGATTTTGAATATTTTCCATGAAAATTTTGATATTATCCAAAAAAAGATAATAAACAACTCTAATGTTACACCACCTGCTCGGTATGTGTACATCGTTTTAAATGATGGCAATAAAATTGGTTTAAATAATTATTGTCGTAGCCATCAAATTCCCTATGTAAAAACTAAGAAGATAATTGACAAATATGATTTATCAGAAATTAAAGAAGATGAATTATTACAAATGATTCAGGAAGAGGAAATATCTTGAGATATAATAATTATCATAAACATGATCATATTTCCAATATTTTTTCGCCGGACACAAACACTAAACAGGAAGAATATATAAAAAAGGCGATTGAATACGGGCATATGAATTATTTCACAACGAATCATGGTAGTTTTGGAGATATATTTGAAGCAAGAACTTTATGTAATAAATACGGAATCCGATGTATTGCAGGAATTGAAGGATATATTGTTCCAGATGCTTCAGAAAAAGATAAACGGAACTATCATATAATTGTTATTCCTAAAACAGATCTTGCTCGTAAAAAGATGAACTATGTTTCTAGCATGGCAAATATCAATGGATTTTATTATAAACCGAGATTCTTTATGAAGGATTTATTGACCCTAGACAAAGATGATGTTTATATTACCACAGCCTGTGTCGCTGGTTTGTTGAGGGATGATGATTCGATTAATAAAATTTTTATGCCGTTATTTGAGCATTTTGGGAATAACGTATTATTGGAGGTTCAAGATCATCTTGATCCCATTCAAGTTGAGATCAATAAAAAAGCTATATATTATTCCGATGAATACGGGCTATCTTTAATTGCGGCTAATGATTCACATTATATTGACGAGGGAGGAAAGCAAGAAAGATTAGAGTTATTAAAAGGAAAACATATTAATTATGGAAGCGAAGATGATTTTATATTAGATTATCCTACTGCGGAGACAATGATACATCGCTTTAAAAAACAAGGTGTTTTATCGGAACAACAAATCGATTCAGCTATTAATAATACATTAATTTTTGATAATTGCGAAGAAATACAGCTTGATTATTCTATTAAGATGCCAACTATTTATCCCGATCTCACACCAAAAGAACGTGTAAATTTGCTAAAATCAGAGGTAAATAAACGCTTTAAAGTAATCAGAAAAGAAGAACATATTTCAGATGAAGATTACAAAGTATATAAAAAAGGTATTAGATATGAAATGAAAATCATTGAAGATACTAATGATGAAGTACATACTGCAGACTATTTTCTTTTTAATGAAAAAAATGTCGATTTAGCGGTAAATAAATATGGTGGTGTATTAACAAGAGGCGGAAGAGGAAGTTGCGGATCTTTCTATATTAACAGAATTTTAGGCATGACTCAGTTAGATAGATTTAAGATTAATCTTCCTTTGTTCCCTGATAGATTTGCTTCTACGGCAAGATTACTTGAAAACCGTAGTTTACCAGATATTGACTTCAATGTTAAAGAGCAGGAACCGTTTGTTAAGGCGTCGAGAGAATTATTAGGCGAACACGGTTGTTATCCTATGTATGCACCAGGAACGATGCAAATGTCTGAAGCATTTAGAAATGTATGTCGTTCCAAAGGTATGGATTTTGATGAATTTAATGATGTTGCCAAGAACCTGGAATCATATGAAAACGATGAAAAATGGAAACCGATCATCGAAGAAGCGAATAAATATGTTGGAACCATTGTGTCTGGCTCAGTGCATCCCTGCGCTCATATTCTTAGTGATAAAAATTTATTATATGAATATGGCGTTACTCGTTTGGGCGAAAATCTTTGTGTTCTTATTACGTCATCAGAAGCCGATGAATATAAAGTATTAAAGAACGATTATCTGATCGTTAAAGTATGGAAGTTAATTGATGAAACATTTAAAGAAATTGGGAAGCCAATTATTCCTGCCAATCAACTTTTGAATGAAATCAAAAACGATCAAAAAATATGGGATTTATTTAAAAATGGTATTACTTGTACATTAAATCAAGTCGATAGTGATAATGGATCACAACAGGCGAAAAGATATAAAATTTCATCTTTTGAAGATGGCGCACATATCGCAGCTGCCATCCGTCCATCTTTTGATTCATGGAGAGAATCATTCTTAAATAGAGAGAAATATTCTACTGGATCACGACAACTTGATCAGGTTTTGAAAGATACACATGGATATATTCTGTTTCAAGAGTCTTTAATGCAATATTTTAATTGGCTTGGGGTTACACCGGCGGAATCCATTGGTTTAATTAAGAAAATTTCAAAGAAAAAAATCAAACCACAGGATTTTGCAAACTTAGAAGAACGTCTGAAGAAACAATGGATTATTAATACTGGCGCCGAGGATATGTTTGATGAGACATGGGGAATGATTCAAAGCTGCATGGCGTATGGATTTTGTAGTGCTCATGCCGCAGCGGTGTCTCTTGACATGTGTTATGGAGCATATTTGAAAGTAAATTATCCATTGGAATATTATAGTGTATGTTTCAATAATTATGCAGATGATCAGGTTAGAACTAATAAATTAAAAAAAGAACTTGAATATTTTGGCATTAAATTGAGCGATATTAAATTTAGACATTCGACATCTAAATATTCTTATAATAAAAAAGAGAATACGATTTATAAAGGAATGTCTTCAATTAAATATATCGGAGATAATGTCGGAGATGATTTATATTTATTAAAAGATAATCAATATGAAACTTTTATTGATTTGTTGATTGATATTAAAAACACATCTGTTAATTCGAAACAATTAGAAATTCTTATTAAATTAAATTTCTTTTCAGAATTCGGTAAGATCAATACTCTCCTTGCGCAAGTTGAATATTTTGATAAGATTTACGGCAAAAAACAATTCAAAATTGATAAACTAGATGAACTAAATATCCCAAAAAACATCGTACAAAAACATTGTAAAAAACAGACTGAAAAAATCTGGAAAGATTTTGATTCTGTTGAATTGCTTAAAGATATAATTTCTAATGTGGAATATCAAAAAACATCTATTATAGACATTTTGAATTATCAGCAAGAATTATATGGATATGTTTCATATGTTCAACCAGATGCCAACAAACGTTTATATTATGTATCCGTTATCAATTCTACGAAATATCTTACAACGGCATCTCTTTACGAAATCTATAGCGGTAAAACACGAACAGTCAAAATGTGGACAAGTCAATATAATCGTAATCCATTCGAACTTGGTTCAATTCTATACATAATTTCCCTGGAAAAGAAAAATAAAAAAGAACCAACTGGCGAGGTCGATCCCAAAACAGGAAAGAAAATATATAAGGAAGTTCCGGATAAATTCGAATTTTGGCTTGGAAAATTCACAGTAAAAAATAATGTAGAGGAGGTGGTTCAAGATATTTAGCAATTACAAATATACAGATAAAGAGATGGAGGAATTAATCTCCTCCATCGTTATTCTGATAGATACGAGGGAAAAATCGTTCTCTCACATCACTGATTATTTCGATAGAAAAGATATCAAATATAAAAAGAAAGCACTGGCATATGGTGATTATAGTTTTATGCTCGAACAGAATGAAAAGCTTTCTATTCCAAGACCATTATACTTTGATAAAAAGATTGTCGTGGAGCGCAAGGGCAGTCTGGAAGAAATTAGTGGTAATTTGACAAATGGCAGAGATAGATTTGAGAAGGAACTATGTTTGGCACCAGAGAATAAAGTACTGTTGATTGAAAATGGTTCTTATGCCGATATTGCATCTGGGAATTATGGTACTCAATATAATAAGAAATCATTTTGGGCTTCGCTGCATTCTATATGGTTTAAGTACAATATTCCAATCTTCTTTATGCCAGACAATAAATATTCTGGATTATTTATCAGAGGATACTTTGAATATTACTTAAAGAATTTATTTAAATAGGAGGAGAATATATGTTTACAGCACAAGAAGCAAGAAATATCTCGAACGAAGCATACAAAGAGCAAATAGATGCCGAATTAGCGTCTATTATGCCTGAAATCGAGGCAGCAATGCGTAAGGGTGAGTACAGTTGTTGGATTGATGAAACTAACATTTCATCAGCCACAATTGCTTATCTGAAAGAACTAGGATACAAAATTACATCTTCAACACAGTATAATGAAACAGAATACAAGATTACGTGGTAGGAGAATAAAAGTATGAAGTTAAGTGAAATAGCGGAATACATTGCAGACAATTATCCAGAATCTAATATCGCATATAACAACGATGTCATAAAGGGATGCAGAGAAGAATGGTACGAAGAAAGTCTTATCGATCCACTGCTAGATTTTTACATGCACGAAGAATTAGGTCTATGCGGATGTGGAAATCCAGAATTTACATATGAGACGATAAGAAGATATCTAAATATACGAAACGAATTTGTAATATCAAAAATTGATTATCAGGAGGTTATTGATAGATACAAAAATGATCTTTTGCTTGATTATAATAACGACATTCAATATGGTCTGTTACAATTCATGATGTATATTCTTGATGACAAAGATTTTACAACACATGGGAGTAGTATTGGTGGATGCTGGTTAACTAAAAAAGGACAAAGATTATTGACAGTTTTGGAAGCATTGAGAGCAAGAGAAGATAAAGAATAATTTATATGAACCAGATGTCCTTGCAAATTATAAGGAAGTGATTATGTAATGTGCAGATATTGTAACTATGAATCTGATGACAATCGAATTTTTATTGATCCACTGACTAATGAATATTATTTGGATATCGAAACGATGATATGGGATAGTTATGATGATGATTTTTTTCATGATAAAGAATATATCAACTATTGCCCCTGGTGCGGAAGAAAACTGACGAAAGAATGAGATGTCGTTATGGAAAAGAAAATTATTGACTATAGAAAAAGACATAGACGATGTAAATACTGTAAATATAATATGTTTGTAACACCCAAGGACATGTATACACCAGACCACTATATATGTAAAGCGAAAGATAAAGTTATAGAAGATTGGTTTGTCGAGTATTTGCCAAGAATATTTTGTTCATGTTATGAATTAAAATAAATAATGTGTGGTGGCGGAATATGTAGACGCTAATGACAGATAGGTTGCTCTAACGGTTCAATTCCGTCGGTATCTGAACAGCGGAATAGCTGATGATACTGGGTCTGATTAGGCAGAAGGGTGTGAGTAGCTATGTATGGTGAAAATCCATACCCACATATTATAGAAAAATTGAAAGGAAGAAACTAAAAGATGAATAAAGAATTAGAAAATAAAGCATTAGAGATTATTCAGAAATTGCGAACATATGATCCTGTAGCAGGTGACAATCCAAGATGGTTTAAACAGCGTCTGGAAGATTTAGAAGATACAATTATTTATGATGAAATTTCGCCAAAAGAGCGCGAAAGATTGAAACGCATTGAAAATCGTAAAAAGCTTGGCACAAATATGGATAATACACTTTATGTTAATATGATTAAAAATGATATTCAAATTACAGTGTCTGTACCACAAGCTGAAATTGTATATTCAAAATGGTGTTCTAAAACAGATGCTGCAGCAGAGATTATTATAGAAATGTGTTCTAGATATGGTGTAAAACAGATTTTCATTCAAGATGATCATTTTGGAACTAATCTTCTCGATCTGCTTAGTCAAAAAGGGATGGATGATTCTATGGATATCGTCAAATTTAATTATAGGGAAACGTAAAGTATCTTAATTAAGTGTATGTGTTTAAATCTAGAGAAATTCATGAAAGATAATTAAGGAATCTTGATTTATTGAGGATCTGAAAAAATGGAGACAGTAGAAGATTATGAATAGAGAAATACTTTTTAGAGGGAAACGTGTCGATAATGGTGAATGGGTAGATGGATATTTGTTTGACGATGGTTATCAAAAACCTAGGCACGTTTTTGTCGGTGATTTGGTGATTGCCGAGTATAATGGAATGGCTTATGACGAATGGGATATTGAAGGCATTGGGTTTTATGATGTTGACCCGAATACAGTTTGTCAGTACACAGGATTAACAGATAAGAATGACAAGAAAATTTTCGAGGGAGATATATTAAGAGGATTTCAATATCCGTTCTGTCATGATGGAGAATATAACTATTACGCAGAGATTATTTTTGCGAATTGTTCTTTCATGACTTACACGCATAAAAATCCATTGTCTTGTGTTGTAGGAATATCTGATGGAAACACAGAGTTGATGGAATGCTGGGCAAGTGAGGATTGGGAAGTCATTGGCAATATTTATGACAATCCTGAACTGTTGGAAGATGAAAATGAAAAAACGCAAGATAACAAAAGAGAGAAAAAGAATGATGAAATATAAAGTTGGAGATAGAGTGAAAGTCAGAAGTGACTTAACATTATCGGAGCTGTATGACGGCTACTGGGCATTTGATGAAATGATAAAGAAAAATATTGCAACAATTACATTCGTTCATGATGATCACTACGAAATTAAAGAAGATGATTTCTACTGGACAGATAAAATGTTTGAAGGATTAGTCAAAGAGGAACTAACAGCAGCAGAGGTAATTAGACTTAACGCTGAAATGTGTGGAAATCTTTCATGCTCTGAATGCAAATGCAGTAGACGTAATAACAGTAAAGATATTCCCTGTAATAAGTTTTTGAGAAAATACCCTGAACAGGTTATTGAAATCCTTAAACAGTGGAAGAAAGACCACGAGAAAAAAGAAATAGAGACTGAAATCATAGACCTTATTCGAGTTATGAAAGAAGAAAACGATTCTACAACTTGCATATATGCTTATGAAATCGATGCAAGTAAAGAGAATATAGACGAGAAAATGGACGAGTTGGTAAAACAGTGCTATGAAGAAAATGGAGGCAAAATTTATGCCACATTTGAGCGTATATGTAAAGTAAAAAGTTAATGAAACGTCCGTTTCATGAGGTGAATATATGGCAGTAAAAGTTAGAGAGATATTAAACGAATATGAAATAGAAGAGATATTAACTGAATATCTTGGTGCATTTGATTCAATGTTGCAAATAATCGATACGGACGATGGCGAAAAAGTAAGAGTTGTAATATTTGATAAATACGATCATTCATGAATTAATGGCACAATAGAAAGAGAGTATAGTATGGATAAAACAAATTTTAAATTTATTAGATTAGATAGTCCAGACAAATTTAAAGATTATTGGTTTAAAACAGACAAAATCTCTGATAAAGAATTATCAAAGAAATATATGGAACAAAATATGATTGGAATTACAGAAGTTGTTTATTGTAAATACAATGAGACAATGGGAATAAAAAGAGTTTTTCCATTTAACTTTGATATGGTGGTAGTAAATGATCCAGAGCTAATGAGTATCTTAGAAGAACTAATAGAAGAATTGTGAGTTTGATGGTGTAACAGTGTGGCTTAAATAGTTATCCGTTACGTGAGCCTAATAGCAGCGTCTCAAGATCGGAACGGCCCAAGATAGAGAGGTATAGTAAATATTATGATTTATATTTGTGGGAATAACAGTTTTGAAATATATAAAATTGATACTGAAAATGTCCAAGAAAGCTTAAAAGAAACATATTGTTATGATTCTCATATATTGAAACATTATTATAAGTTTACGGAGAATAGTAAATTTTCATTAATTGAACATAAAGGTTGGATTGAAACATTTATAAATGGGAAGCCAGCAGAAAAATTTTATAAGATAAAGAGGCTAACGAATGACTTGAGGTGATTATTATGAACTGCCTAAGATTAGGAAGAGAATGTAACGAATTTATGTGTGGAAGTTGTATAGACGGGATATGTCAAGAAAATGAAACTCATTGTGATTTTTGCAATAAAATATACAATGAAGATGAATTGAACAGTCAATATTGCCGTGAAGTATGTGATTGTATTACATATGATGAAAATAACAATAATTATAACTTTTGGCACGAGTGTGATGATGATTATTACACTGGCAATATTATGGAAATTAAGTACTGTCCTGTATGTGGAAGGAAATTATGAAAATTATTGTAGATGAGATGCCAAGATGTGCAAGTGAATGTCCTTTATCAAGAATGGAATGTGGTGGCGATTGGTTTTGTGATAAATATATATCTAAGTGTAATGTAGACATGTGTAAACTGCTAAAGCCAATTACAGATTATGTTTTTGAGGAATGTATTACAGAGAATATTGTTAAGAAAACTCCGTTGGCAGATATTAGAAAGCGTTGAATTCACTCTTTCATTTAGAGAATTTAAGGAGAATAAATATATATGAATAAATTAATTTTGTTAGTATTTTGTCACTTGGTTGGTGATTATGTTTTACAAAATGATTTTATTGCAAAGACCAAAGGAAGTAATTGGTATCATTTGTTCGTACATTGTGCGTTGTATTGTTTACCATTTTACCTTGCCTTTGGATTAACCTGGCAGCTTGGAGTTGTTTTTTTGACACACTGTATTATTGATCCGCTAAAGGCGAGATATCAAAAAATATCATATGTAACTGATCAAGTTTTGCATTATTTGGTATCATTCGTTTATTTTTTGTAAAAACAGAAACGAGGTGAGTAAAACTATGAAACCAGATAAATTTACAATTACAACTAAAAAATTAGATTTTATGAAACTAAATGAAAAGATTCACACTTATAAACTTGAGAACGGATATAAACCATATTTGTTTATGAATGAAGATACAATTGGCGAATTAGTAAACATAATAGGACTTTCTTGTGACGGATTAACAGGTGTTCAATCAAATGGTTTGTGCGGAACGTATTGTGGAATGAAAACTTTTTGTGATAATACAATGCAATTTGGCGATGTAGAAATGAGGTAAGAATGAAAAGAAATTTGAAAAGAATTTTATTTGCAGCAGGATTTCTTGTATGTGGATTTATTTTTGGGGCATGTGGAACTTCTGTCGAAGCAAAACAAGATAAACCATTAAAAATATGGTTTGAGAATCAGAATGGAAAGATGGAAACTTATCAGCTTGTAGACGAAGAGACAGGAGTAAATTATATTGTCGTGTCTGGTGAACTTTATCAGAAAGGGATTGGTACTGCAATAACTCCAAGATTAAAGGCTGATGGTAGTTTGTATATGAGCAAATAGCATGAAATATGTTTTTCAACGGGAGGTAAATGGTATTGAGTCAGATTATTACATATTTAAAGTGTGATCATTGTGGTAAAGAATATAAAGATATTTATGTCAGTTTTGGACATTCAGAGAAAGATCTTGTATGGAAATGGAAATGTGATAGCTGCAAACATGTTAATGAAAAACTAATTAAAGCTTGGCCACATAAAGAGATTGATTTTATAGCATTAAAAAACTTGGATTTAAATAAAGAGGAAATATAGCACGAATGAAATTTCAAAAATATAATTGCTTCGCAAACGCCTTAAACAAAAAGTATAAAGTTATTTTCGAAGTTTATAAAGGATGCGAGGAAAATATTGTTGGGATATTGTTAAATTATAATTCTGGTAATCTTGATTTATATAATGAAGAAAAAGGCGAGTTATATCACATACCTTTTTCAGGATTAAAATGGCTTTTGCCTGTAAAAGATAAAAACAAAATAAATTCTTAGAGCGTTTCAGCTCAAAAAATTCCAATTGGACAAGAGAATAAAGTATTAGATGGTTGAAAACATCTAGTTTTCATTATATTAAATAAAACAAGGAGCAGGGGATTTGCTGCAGCATAAATCATGATTTGCTCCAAATAATAAATGTTAAAAGTAAACACACTATATAATGAAGATTGTCTTGATTGTATGAAGAAAATTGACGACAAATCAATTGATTGTATTGTTACAGATCTTCCATTCGGACAAACTTCACGAAATAAATGGGATACAGTTATTCCGTTTGAACCATTATGGGAGCAGTACGAAAGAATTATCAAAGATCGTGGTGCAATTATTCTATTTGCGAACGGAATGTTTACAGCAGATTTGATGCATAGCAACCGAAAACTCTGGAAATATAATCTAATCTGGGAGAAAACACAACCTACCGGATTCCTAAATGCGAAGAAAATGCCTCTTCGTTCTCATGAAGATATCTGTATTTTCTATAAGAAACCTCCAACATATAATCCACAAATGACAGATGGACACGAGAGAAAAGTTAGTAAAGCATCTCATCATGTCAATGCCAAAGATACTACAAATTATGGTGAGAGTGGTTGGACTGATTATGATTCTACTAAAAGATACCCAAAATCTATATGGACTTTTGCAAAAGATACTCAAAAATCGGCATATCATAGCACTCAAAAACCAGTTGCTCTGATTGAAGAATTAATCAAAACATATAGTAATCCTGGTGATCTTATTTTGGATTCATGTGCAGGAAGCATGACAACAGCGATTGCGGCTATGAATACAAATAGGAATTATATTTGTATTGAAAAAGATGAAGACATTTTTAAAGTTGGTCAAAAAAGAATCGCAGAATATGTAAATCAACAATTAATGATGAGTGCAACATAACCTTAAAAGGAGAACTACAAAATGTATTATGCAGTAAGAATATATCAATATTACATCCACATCCCATTTGAAGGTGTGGTTGAAGATGCTAATAATATACCAATTAACAAGGATATTTGGGCTTTCGCCTATAAAGAAGATGAGAGAGCTTTGAATCTTATGTGTAAGCCGGTAAGAGGAAGAATTAAAAATGATAAATATTTTTATGAATACAAAGTTAATGGCAAAGACTTAAAGAAAAATGGTGTGTCACTTTACGCAAGATATTTTGCAGACACAGAAAAAGAAGCTATAAAAGGATTTAACGCACTGCTTAATAAAAGAATTAATTCACTTACAGAAGAAATTGACAAATTGGAAAACATGTTAATTGAATAAACAAACTTAACGAAAGGAGTATGAGATTTGTACGTACATTAAAGAATTCTTTGCTCTTAATAGTTGTTAATGAAATACATGGGATCAAAATCTCGAATATCGAAATATATAATTCCGATTATTCAACAGAGAATAAAAGATTATGATATAAAAACGTACATAGAACCGTTTTGTGGCGGATGTAATATTATTGATAAGATTCAATGTGATACGAAGATTGCATCTGATAATCATAAATATCTTATAGAAATGTTCAAGAATTTAAATCGGGTTCAAAAACTTCCAGAGTTTATTACAAAAGAACACTATTCAAATGTAAGAGAATGCTTCAACAAAGACTTAAATACATATCCTGATTGGTATATTGGAGCAGTTGGATTTCTTGCGAGCTATAACGGACGATTCTTTGATGGTGGATATTCAGGCATTGTACATACAAAAGCTGGAACTGAAAGAAATTATTATGATGAAGCAAGAAGAAACTTATTAGAACAGATTCCACGATTAAAAGATATTCAGTTCCAATGCGGAGATTATGAAGAGTTATATTCTGACAAAGTTGATTGTTTATTGTACTGTGATATCCCATATTGCGGAGTAAAACAATATGGTACAAGCAAAAACTTTAATTATGATAGATTTTGGAATTGGGCTGAAAAGATGAGCGAAAAGAATATTGTTTTAGTTAGCGAGCATAAAGCACCTTCAGAATGGGAATGTATTTGGGAACAAGAAGTAAAAAGAACAATTGATAATAACAAGCGTGTAAAAGCAGTAGAAAAATTATTTGAGATAAGAGAATAAATAATCAGGAGGTGAGAGTCAAAATGAAAATATCTGAATTACAAGCAGTTTGTAAGTACGATGACAGTGAAATGGATGAAGTTAAAAACTGCCACCCAAAACAGATTGCAAGTGAAGTAATTCCTATTCCAACCTGGAAGATTAAATATAAGTATACAACTGCTCGTGGAAATCCAAAAGAAGCAGTAAAGTATATGTTCTTAGATAAGAATGCCTGGGATTCTGTCAATCAGGAATTCATGAATTATATAAAAGAACTTAATGAAAAATATCCGGAAAGGATAGCATCAAACGTAGAAATTCTTGACGCAGTTTATTTCGGAAAACTTTATTTAGAACTTGAATAATAAATATTTTTCAATTGTAATCAAATCCCTGTAATCAGGGTTGTATAGCGAGATGGCTTGTATTACCCAAGCAGCATAGTGACATAAGGTTAAAACGTAAAATCTTACACCATGACCTAAAATAATTTGTTTCTAAGCATAAGATAGACTCCTTTAACTAATTGGTAAAATCCAAAAGTTAAAGGAAGATTACAATTGAATCCGATATTCAATGAATATATCAAATTTTTAAGAGACACTTCTGGAGAAGAATTACTTTATTTAAAAGAAGGATTCTTTTGGCTTGATAAACAGATTATAAAAGGCTTTGATAGTCAACTTGTAGAACATAAATTTTACAGAGTTAAAGTATCAGATAACCTAGAAAAAGTAGAAATTCTAAAATTAAAATCTTATGAAGATCCATCTGAAGTTGACCTAATAGATTGGAATACGATGATTAACATCAAAGAGAATCAATTGATAGAACTTGAGCATGAATCTTTATGTCTGATACGTGAGAAAATCAAAGATTATGATGCATATACTCCAATAATACCTGTTTCTATGGGTAAAGATTCTATGGTTACATGTCATTTAGTTCGACGACTATATCCAAACACAAAAGCAATATTCAATAATACATCACTTGATTGTGCGGACACATATAAGATGGTTAAACGGTTTCCGAACTGTAAAATCATGAATCCAGACAAAGGGTTCTATCAATATGTAAAATCTGATTCTATGATTCCGTCAAGATTTTCAAGATTCTGTTGTAGGATTTTTAAAGTTGGAGTTATGGTTTCTCAGCTTGATAATAAGCATCCGTATTTAATTTTTATGGGAATGAGAAATGAAGAATCAAATACAAGAAGCAATTATCAAGACGAATGGGTTAATATTTCCGAATTGGGAGACACATGTTGGCAAGGAATACTTCCTATTAGAAAGTGGACGGAATTAGATGTTTGGCTTTATACATTTTGGAGAGATATTGAAGTTAATCCAAAATATAAAAAAGGATATTCAAGAGTTGGATGCCATTGTGCTTGTCCATATTATGCTAAATCAACATGGATTCTTGATAAATATTGGTATCCAAAAGCATATAAAAGATGGAGAAATATTCTAAGAGAAGATTTTATAAGCAATCAGAAATGGCTGATTATGAATTGCACTATCGAAGAGTATCTGACTCAAGCATGGAATGGTGGTGTGTTTAGAAGTGAACCAACACAAGAAGTTGTTGATGAATTTGTAGAGTATACAGGAATAGATAAACAGATTGCGCAACAATATTTTAATAAGAAATGTTGTGAGTGCAATAAGAGAATAAAACATAAAGAAGTTCTTTCAATGAACTTAAAAATACATGGAAGACAAATAAATAAATTCTATTGTAAGAAATGTTTGATGAGAGAATTTAATTGGAAGCAAGAAGATTGGGACAAGCAGGTAGAGTCGTTTAAGGCTCAAGGTTGTGCGTTGTTCTAGGCTTCATTGGTAGAAAGGTGGTGAAAAGTAGTGCATCCGAGTGAGTTTTTTGAAAACTGTTCTCTAAGGACAGGAATTGATGTATTTGAAATTTATGATACAGACTTGAAAGAAAAATTAAAAAGTGTGCATCCAAAGAATTTTCTAAAAACAAAAATTACATTGCCAGTATATAAAGTCAATTTATCTTATATTACAGAAAAAGGTAATTACAAAACAGTTGACAGATATGCGGTAATGGATTCAAGTGCAGATGATGAGTATTTTGATTTCTGGCTCGATATGTTTATGAGAGATTATAATAATGATAATCCAAATCACAAGATGATAAATTGTGAAATAAACAACATAGAAAGACTTTGCGAAGCTGTACTACCAATTGGTTAGCTTTTCACCATATGTATTTAATACCTTTGTGCAGCAAAGGTTGTCACGATGATTTATAAAAGACGGATCATTGGTTAATATAAATCGAAAAAGCAATGTGATAGTGACGTAAAAAGACACTCACGAAGTATGGCTTTGCCTCATTGAAATGAAATAATTTTCAGTGAGGAAAGTACATATTGGTACAGAAAGCTAATACAATTGAGGAATTATTAAATGGTTGTCCTGTAAATCAAACGATTTGTGACAACTTGATTCGTGCATGGGGGATCATTAATAATAGTAAATATAAAAGTATTCTATGTAGCATTTCAGGTGGCTCTGACAGTGATGTAATGTTAGATATCGTTTGGAGATGCGACAAAAATAATAAAGTTACATATATATGGTTTGATACAGGTCTTGAGTATCAAGCTACAAAAAATCATTTAAAATATCTTGAAGAAAGATATGGCATTACGTTTCATTCTTATAGGGCTATAAAACCTATTCCAACGTCCTGCAAGGAATATGGACAACCGTTTTTATCAAAACAAGTCAGTGAATTTATCCAAAGATTACAAAAACATAATTTCCAATGGGAAGATGAAGACTTTGATGCATTATATAAAAAGTATCCAAAATGCAAATCTGCATTGGAGTGGTGGTGTTGTAACAAGGGCGATAAAAGTTGTTTCAATATCACAAGAAATAAATGGCTAAAAGAATTTATGGTTGCTAATCCACCAACGTTTAATATTTCAAACAAGTGTTGTAAATATGCAAAGAAAGATGTTGCGCATAACATTGTAAAGTATGGAATAGATGGCAAATTATTTGACTTGCAGATTATAGGTATCAGGAGAGCTGAAGGTGGTGCTAGATCAACAGCATATAAATCATGCTTTGATGATAATAATGACATTGACAATTACAGACCTTTATTTTGGTATAAAGATTCAGACAAAGAAGATTACGAAAGAGCATATGGAATTGTACATAGTGATTGTTACTTGGAATATGGTTTAAAACGTACAGGATGTTGTGGTTGTCCTTATGGAAGAGCTTTTGAATTTGAATTAGATGTAATTGAAAAATACGAACCTAAACTGTATAAAGCAGTAACAAATATTTTCAAGGATTCTTATGAATATACAAGAAAGTACATGGAGTTCAGAAAAATGATGGATGAGAAGGAGAGAATAAAACAATGAGAATATTAGCAGTGCATAATGACCATATCGAGAAATCAAAGCCAGAAACACAGTATGGTTGCGTTTGTAACAAATGTGGTACAGTCTTTATTTTTAAAAGGTCTGAAGCTTGTATTCCAAGATGTATTAACCCAAAACCTAGTCAATGCACAGTTAGATGTCCAAACCCTAGTTGTCAGAACGTTATGACATTTGAACTATGTAAGGAATTAAAAACTCTTAAAGATGAAAATGATTTTTGCGATTTTTATGCAGATGATAAATAAATATATGAAATTTTGGTTTCATTTATCTTTACTATTATAATCAAAATAAGGTAATACAAGGAAGAATCGACTATGGAAGAAATTATTGAAAAATTAAAAGAATGGGTCAATAAAAACTATGATCCATATGCATGTGGATTTACACCACAGCGTTCAGAAGGAAATTATTATGATTGTTTCTTTGATGGAGAATCTTGTGGCACATCGTATGCTGCATATGAAGTAGGACAAATCTTAGGTTTGGAGCTTGCTCCACCAGAAGATGACGGAGAGAATAATGAATATTAATTATTGCATGAATGAGCGTGTATGTGGTGGGATTACCATGGTAGACCCAAAATCAAAGAAAAAATATGTTTCTTTAATGACATACAAGAGATTAATATGACACGAAATACAGTCGAACAATGTCATGATTATATAAGGTATAAACCAATCATTACAAAAGATGAAAGAACTCTTTCGTTTTCAGCAAATATATCAAAGATCAATCCAGCAATTCTTAGCGCTGATCTTTCTAAGACGCCAGATCAAGTTAATATTTTGTATGTCAAGAAAATCCAAGCAAGAAAACATCATAAGAATAGAATTAATAAAAAATGGCTTAAACGTTATGGGTACAAAGAGCAGTTGTTTAATTTAGGACGATGGAATTGTAAATCAACTGATCAATTTGGTGAAGAATATAAATTTACAAGAAAGGTAATAGATGATGCTAATTCCGACAGTACCAGCAAAAGAATTTGAAAAATTCGGATTTAAAAAATGTAAAGGAATGCCAAAAGATACAGAGTGTTATTATCTTTGTGTAGCACGAGGGTCTAAGATGTTATTTGTTAGTAATATATATTTTGGAGTAAATGATTGGATAAAGGACGATCAAAGAATTCATAAAAATGCCAATTGCAGATATAGCGATAAAAGAGATTATCTTGATATTGTTTATGAATTAATTAAAGAAGGTATGTTAAAAAGCAGTTTTTATAAGAGGTAAAATCTATGAAAAACAAATTACTAATATTTTTGTGTGTCAGTATTTTACTATCATTTTCAGGATGTAGAGTAGAATCAGCACAAGCAAATGTAAAAACGAACGATACTGTAACAGTAAAATCTCTTGGAACCGATAATTTAATTAACATTGGTGGATATTTATATTATGATAGTACAACAAAAATCGTGTATTTTTGGAACGGATCAATTGGATATGGTCGAGCTTCAACAACACCATCACCATATTTTGCGCCAAATGGTCTTCCATATAAGTATGAACCAGAAACAAATACATTTGTAGAAATCACAGAATAGTCGAGAGGAAAGAAAATATGAGAGATCCAAATAGATTATATAATTTTTATAATGAAGTAACAAGATTACACATGACATATAGACCAGATTGGAGAATTGGTCAATTTTGGGATATTTTTAAAAAATGGCTGGATGGATGTAAACATATTGATATTTATTATCTGGAAGACAATGAATTGCTTGAATATTTAAAAGAAATGTGTGGGGAGAAATCGGTAAATGGATAAGATCAAACGAATGAAAGAACTGATTCATGATCTGAATAGGGCATCAGATTCTTATTATGGATCAGGAACAACACTTATGAGTGACGCCGAATTTGATTCAAAGTTACTTGAATTAAAGCAATTGGAAGAAGAAGCAAATACAGTATTTCCGAACAGCCCAGTCAATAGAGTTGGTGGAGCAGTACTAAAATCACTTATCAAAGTAAAACATGAGACTCCTATGTTAAGTCTTGACAAATGCCACTCTGTAGAAGAAATCAAAAAATTTGCAGCAGGACACGATATTGTAGCTTCTATTAAACTTGATGGTATTAGTTGTAGATTGATTTACCAAGATGGTGAATTAATCGGGGCGGAATCTCGTGGCAATGGTACAGAAGGAAGTGATATTTTACAGCATGTAAAACAGTTTATGAATGTTCCACTACGTATTAATAAAAAGGGCAAATATGTTATCGATGGTGAAGCTTTAATCAAGCTTGATGACTTTGAAGAGATCAATAAAAACGGAGAATATAAAAATAGCCGTAATCTTACTGCAGGAACACTTTCAAGTTTGGATACATCGGTCGTCAAAGACAGAAAATTAAGTTGGTATGCCTGGGAAGTGGTAGAAGAAGTTGATCCTATTCTAGCAATTAGCAATAACGATTATGAAGCACATGATAGTTTTTATTTCAGATTACTTGAAGCAGGGAAGCTAGGGTTTAGTATTGTTCCGTGTGAAGTATTAGGTTTAAAGTATTATCAAAATGAAGAGCTACAATGTAAAATTGATAATTTTATTAGTCTTGCTGCAGAAAAGCACCTTCCACAAGATGGGGTTGTATTTAAATTTGAAGATGTAGAATACGGTAAGTCTCTTGGTAGTACAGAACACCACAACAGGAATGGTATCGCATTTAAAGTAAAAAACGATTCCGTAGAAACTACATTGAAAGATATCGAATTCACAATGGGTAAGACGGGTATTCTAACACCGACTGCAGTATTTGAACCTGTGGAAACTGAAGGGAGTACTGTAGAGAGAGCTTCTTTACATAATATTTCTGTCATGCGAGAACTAATGCCTCGTCCATTCAGAGGACAAAGAATTGGCGTATTTAAAGCCAATCTTATAATTCCCCAATTGCGTTGGGCAGAAGAGTTCATTTCAGATGGATTTGAAAAGGATATGGAAAAATCTTTTATTCATATTCCTGATAAATGTCCAGTATGCGGCGAACCAACTAAAATCATTAAAGAAAACGATTCAGAAGTTCTATTGTGTACAAACCCTGAATGTAAGGGCAAATTACTTGGCAAACTAACTCATGCAGTTAGTAGAAACACACTGAATATTGATGGTTTATCTGAAGCGACAATTCAAAAATTCATTTCTCTAGGATGGTTAAATTCTATCCAAGACATCTATTATCTCACCAAGTACGAAAAACAAATGAAAAATCTTGATGGTTTCGGTTCGAAATCAGTTTCCAAACTATTTGATTCAATTGAAAAGAGCAGAAATACCACACTGGATAGATTTTTATATGCATTATCAATTCCTCTTGTTGGCAAAACAGCAAGTAAAGTTATTGCCGAGGCGGAAGATTATCAATTCGAAAGTTTTGTACGAGATATGACGCATCCAGGTGCAAAATTCTTTTCTCATATTCCTGGCATTGGAGATTCTATTATTAATTCACTTGATGAATATTTCAATAGAGAATGTAGTAACGTGTGGGAACTTGGTAAAGAATTTACATTCGAAACGCCAAAGAAAGTATCTCTCAAAACAAGTAGCGGAAAAGATTTGACGGGACAAACATTTGTTGTTACCGGTAGTTTGAAACATTTCGAGAATCGAGATGCACTCAAAGAGAAGATTGAATCTCTAGGTGGAAAAGTATCTGGATCGATTTCGAAGAAGGTTACTGCATTGATCAATAATGATGTTAATTCTACGTCAAGTAAAAATACGAAAGCAAAGAGCCTTGGTGTAAAAATTATGAGTGAAGATGAATTCCTAGAATACATCAGCTAAGAAAGAAGGTGAAAAATATGAATGATCGCAAAATTAAAATCTGTCTTAAAACAGTAAACAATGCAAGTTTATTCGTAGCTAAATGTGGAGAATATAAAGATTGGGATATCAATTATATTCACGGAAGACTTGTTCTTGATGCTAAATCTCTGATGGGTGTACTAAGCGTTGCGATTGACGCACCTGCGTATGTAGAGATTTTAACAGATGATGAAAAAGTTCTTGATAATTTTAAAAATGATATGACATTATGGGAGGTATAAAAATGGGAACAATTACAATTTTATCAGAAACACCAAAAGATCCACTTGCACTAATTGGCAGAAGGGCTGGAATCTGCTGGAACGCTGATATTATCAATGAAGAAAAAAATATCAAACGAGGCATTGACTGTATTAAATCAGGACATGGAAGAACACTTGAATTTGTAGATGTTCATATGATTATTGATGGATTTTCTGCGAGGGTTATACGCGAATATTATCGTCATGTCGGCGGTATGACACCATATTTACAGGCATCTACTAGATATATCAATTATAAAGACTTTGATATTATTGTACCAAAATCAGTCAAAAAAGATACAGATGCTTTGGTTGAATTTAACGCAACTACTCGTCAGCTTAGAGATTCACTCGTCAAGCTTCAAAATATGGGGGTACCAAATGAGGATGCAGCAAATCTTCTTCCACTTGGTATGACGACAAAATGTGTAGAAAAACGTAATCTCAGAAATCTGATGGATATGAGCCATGTAAGAAAATGTAGTCGTGCATATTGGGAATTTAGACAAGAACTATTTCCTGCTATTGAGAATGCATTAAAAGATTATTCTGAACAATGGGTATGGATTGTGGATGAACTATTTAAGCCAAAATGTGAAGTGATGGGATATTGCGATGAAACAAAATCATGTGGAAGAAAACCAAAACGAGAGGAGTGATTCCTTTTGCACACACTATATTGTATTCTTGGTAGAACTTCTTCTGGCAAATCCTCTATTACCAAAGAAGCTGCTAAGAAATTAAATATGACGGTTCTTAAGTCTTATACAACAAGATCGATGCGACCAGGCGAAACATCTGATAATTCAGATCATATTTTTATTTCACCTGATGACGTTGAAAAATATAAACCAAACATGGTGGCATATACAGATCGAGTTGGATATTGCAGTTTTGCAACAAAAGAGCAAATCTTAAATTCTAATTTCTATATCATTGATCCAGTCGGATTATATACACTTAAACTCAAAACAAGAGATATAGATATCCGTCTCGTATCTATCTATGTTACAACCCCATATACAACTGCAGAAGAACGTGCAAAGAAACGTGGTGACTATGATTCATGGAAACAGAACTATGCTGCGGAAAATGATTCGTTTAACAATTTCGAAAAATCCAATCTGATTGATTATCGTATTCTTAATGACAGGTCATTGGAAACTTCTGTAGAAAAAATGATAAATATTATTCGAAAGGATTGGAACAAAAACAATGTATAGACCAGATGTTAAAACGATCTATATTGACTTCGATAATACACTAGTGGACACGATCAAAACGATTGTGTCCCTATACAACGAAGACTTTGAATATTATAAGAAATTCCATCATGTTAATTGGTGGGAGATTAATTCATATGATTTTAAGGAATTAGCCTGTGCATCTAAGGAATACATTAATACATACTTTAACACACCACGATTCTTTTATGAACTGGAATTTATGCCAGATGCACATGAAATTATTGATGAACTTGGAAAAGTATATCAGGTAAAAATTGTTAGCATGGGTTATTCTCAAAACTTAAAACAAAAAGAGCAGTGGATTAATCAGTATCTTTTCTATCCAGAATTTATTGGTGTAAATATGAAAAAATACAAAGATAAATCACATATAGATATGAGCGATGGCATTCTTATTGATGATTCGGTACATATGTTAGAAACAAGTAATGCTCAAGAAAAATATTGTTTTGGGGATATTTATAGTTGGAATAAAGATTGGGCTGGAAAGAGGTTAATGAATTGGACGGATATTGCACATTTACTATTATGAAAGGAAGAAAATTAGACATTGTATATTGGAACAAGCGGCGAGCTATGCCGTACACTAAAACAAATGGGAGATGATTTTATTACTGTGGAAATCGAAGGACAAGACGGAGAATATATCATTGAAGCTGTAACAAGACAATCAAATTACAGTGAATCGCCTTGTAGCCATATCTGTATTAAATGCAGAGATGGTGGTCAAGGATATATCAAGCGCTAAAGGAGAAATTTGTCATGAATGTATTAAGTTTTCTTATCGGAATGGTGATAGGCAGTGGTGTTGGAATTTTGTTCACATCATTATGCATAGCATTAAAAATGGCGGATGAACAATCAGCACAAGACTGTGATGGTATTCATTGTAGATACGCGAAAGAAGAGGAGGCAGAGAAATGAAGGTAGTAAAACGTGATGGGCGAAGTGTTGTTTTTGATAGAGATAAGATCAAAAATGCAGTATTAAAAGCATTTGAAGAAATTGATGGTGAAATTACACAAGAATCCAAAAACAAATCTTCTGATATCGCTTCGTATATTGCCAATCAAGAAAAAGAAGAACTCTCTGTAGAAGAAATTCAGGATATGGTTGAAGAAAAACTTATGCAGAGTCGTCGAAAAGATGTAGCAAAAGCTTTCATTTTATATCGAAATGACCGTACAAGAATTCGTGAGAATAAAACACAATTAATGAAAGATATCACGGAAAAACTTATGGCAACAAACGTCCAAAACCAAAATGCAAATATCGATGAAAAATCTTTTGGTGGAAGAGTTGGTGAAGCCAGCGATGTTGTGTTAAAGAAATATGCACTAGACAATTGTATGTCCAAGATGGCACGAGAAAATCATTTAAATAATGAGGTTTATATCCACGATTTAAATTCTTATGCAACTGGAATGCACAACTGTTTAAGTATTCCGTTTGATAAATTATTAAAAAATGGATTTAATACTCGCCAAACAGATGTAAGACCAGCGCAATCAATTAATACGGCATTTCAACTTTTGGCTGTTATTTTTCAGCTACAAAGTCTACAAGAGTTTGGAGGAGTATCATCTACTCATTTAGATTGGACAATGGTTCCATACGTAAGGAAAAGTTTTTATAAACATTATGTAGATGGCCTTAGATACGTTGAAGCAAAAGATGAGCAGTATATTCAACAATATGTCTATGATATTATTAATGACCCTGAATGCTTTACAGAACAACAATCTATTGATTCAAGCTGGTGGAAAGAAAATAATAAAGCATATACATACGCTCTTGACATGACCAAGAAAGAAGTTTATCAGGCAGCAGAAGGTATGTATCATAATTTAAATACATTACAAAGTAGATCAGGAAATCAGTTACCATTTACGTCAATTAATTACGGAACATGTACTGAGCCTGAAGGACGTATGGTGACAAAAGCTATTCTCGATGTGTCTATCAAAGGAATTGGTAAGTTACATAAGACATCTATTTTCCCATGTGGGATTTTTCAATGTATGAAAGGTGTAAACCGTAAACCAGGCGATCCTAATTATGATTTATTCCAACTTGCACTTAAATCAACAGCAAAGCGTTTATATCCAAACTATGCTAATGTTGATTGGTCTGGTAACGCTGGATATGATGTAAATGATCCAAAAACATATTTTTCAACCATAAACAAAACTGTGGCTTAATAAAGTAATTTATTAAGAAAACTTATCTAAACGTGGAAAATCATTGTGTTCTTGTTCTAAACATGATGACAACCAAGTGCTAAATTGCTATCTCTTCAATATTGGAGGAATTTATGAAAGAAGAATGGAAAGATATTGAAGGATATGAAAATTACTATATTATTAGTAACACTGGAAAAATTAAAAGCTTATTAACAAATAAGCTATTAGCTTTAAGTGATGTTAATAATATGGGTTATAAAAGAGTAACATTATATAAGCCAGTAAAAAAGAGATTTTTTGTACATAGACTGGTTGCATATCATTTTTGTGAAGGTTATTCAGAAGATTTAGTTGTCAATCACAAAGATGGTAATAAACAAAATAATAATGCAGACAATCTTGAATGGGTAACACATTCAGAGAATGATATACATGCATATAAAAATAATTTAAGACATGTAAGTGGTGGAGCAATTATTCAACAAAAAATGGCAAATAGAAGAGTTATTGTAACTTCTTTAGAAACCAATCAAGTTGAATTTATTTTTGATAATTATAAGGAATGTGCAAAATCCTTTGGATTAAATGAAGTATATATCCAGCATTGTTGTCTTGGTAAATATAAATTGAAACGAACATATAAAGTATGTTACGAAGAGATGGCATAAAAGCTAAACGACTATCGAAAACATAGATATTTGAGAAATACAATATTTAGAAGTGAGTAGAGTACACTCAAGCGAGTGGAAAAGATAAGCATCTTATTATTGGTAATAGATTTTAAGATGGTGATATAGTCTGAACTATATGGTGACATATAGAAGTTCATAAGAGAACTGCATAGACGTAGCGAATCTATGTGAACATTTTTGGGGATGTAGAACTGCCAACGGATGGGATATTAATGGAATGGGGCAAACCAAAGACGGAAGAGGAAACATTTGCCCTGTAACAATTATCCTTCCAACATTGGCAATGGAAGCCATTGATTTAGTATGGGATAAGATTCCAGAAGAATCTAAAAATTCTATTACTGTATCAAAATATGATTGGTGTAAAAATGAAATTGTAGTAGAAGAATTTATGGGAATTCTTGATAAAAAGATTCATGAAGCAAAAGATATGCTACTTGAAAGATTTGAATGGATTTGTTCACAATCACCAGATTCTGCTAAATTTATGTACGAAAATGGCGTAATGGAAGGTTATATTCCAGAAGAAGGTATTCGATCAGCATTAAAACATGGAACTTTAGCAGTCGGACAATTAGGACTTGCTGAAGCACTTCAAATTTTAATCGATCGCAATCAGACTACAAGTAGAGGCATGGAACTTGCGAAAAGAATTGAATCGCTATTTAAAACAAGATGCGACGAATTTAAGAAGCAATATAAGCTTAATTTTGGAGTATATTTCTCTCCATCAGAAAATTTATGTCACACCGCATTAATAAAGTTTAAAGACAGATATGGTGTAATCAAAAATGTTTCCGACAAAGAATTTTTTACAAATTCAATGCATGTCCCAGTATGGGAAAAAGTGAATCCATTTGAGAAAATTGATATTGAGTCGCAGTTAACAGGATATAGTTCAGCTGGCTGCATTACATATGTTGAGCTTGAATCTACAGTGGATCATAATCTTGAAGCATTGGAAGATATCGTAAATTACGCAATGGATCATGATATTCCGTATTTTGCAGTTAATGTTCCAAATGATATGTGTACAAACTGCGGGCATACAGGTGAGATCGGGAACGAATGCCCCGTATGTGGCTGTACAAATATCCGCAGATTAAGAAGAGTAACAGGTTATCTTACTGGAGATTATAAGACTGCATTCAATGTCGGAAAGCAGCAAGAAGTAGAACTAAGAACTAAGCATTCAGGTACAAAGAAGGAGCTTTAATTTATGAATTATGCAGAAGTTTTAGATTGTGATGTTGTAAATGGTAGACAAGTTGGAATTTCATTTTTCGCGCAGGGGTGTCCATCACCCCATTGCGAAGGATGTTTTAATTCAATTGCTTGGGATTTTTCTGGCGGAAAAGAATTTGGAGAAAAACAGATTGAACATTTTCTTTCACTCGTAGGAAGAGAATATATTAAACGTATCAGTATTCTTGGTGGCGAACCTCTTTGTCAACAAAATGTAGATGATATCACAGCGTTAGTAAAAAAGTGTAAAGATATTTATCCAGACAAACAAATTTGGTTATGGACAGGGTACTCTTTTGACGACATCTCTAATTATCCAATTCTAAAATATCTTGATTATGTGGTTGATGGTAAATTTCTAAAAGATCAAAAAGATCTCTCTATCGCATTTCGCGGAAGCAAAAATCAAAAAATCTGGGAAAAACAAAAGAATGAAACATGGAAAGATAGAACGGAGGAATTTCTATAAACAAATATGAAATATATAAACAAAAACGAAGAGAAAAATCAAAACAGTATATTGGTCAAAAGTATAATCATTGGACAATTATTTCTTATAACGAGGAAGTTACAGAATCTCATTATTTGGAGGGCAAGCGATATGGCTTGTTCTTCAATGTCCAATGTGATTGTGAAAATCAAACAAAAGCAGTTATGCGATTATCTGCATTAAAATGTGGTCATAGTAAATCTTGTGGATGTATTAAATTTAACAATCCGAATACGGTTCAAGATTTAGCTGGGCAAGAATTTGGAAGATTGACTGCGCTCTATCGAGATATTGAACGAGACTTAGGACTGAGAAAAATGGGAAAGAAAGGCGTCCATTGGATATGCCAATGTAACTGTGGGAATCCAAAATTGATTAGCATATCGGCATATAGCTTGACATCTGGACAGACAAAATCTTGTGGTTGTTATGCTTCAGAAAGAATAAAAATTAGAAATAAAAAATATTCCACAAAAATAAATAAATTTGTAGACAATAATGATGGGTCTTATACTCTATATGACCAAGAAAACCATACATGTATTATTGATGCAGAAGATTATGATATTGTAAAAAATTGGTATTGGAGAAAATTAGCAAAACGCGGAGATATTAATAAAGGTTATTGGATGACTAATACCAAAGACGATGACCAATATAATACATCTGTTATATTTCTTCATCAAGTTATTGGAGAAATTAAATATGGAGCCTATGATAGAAACATTGTTTTTACAGATCATTTGTCAAGAAATACAGATGATTATAGAAAATGTAATCTAAAACTAAAAACTAATGAAGAAAACTGTCATAACAGGGGTTTAAGCAAAGCAAATACTTCCGGTAAAACCGGTGTTAGTTTTAATAAGCAAAAAGGATTATGGACTGCATATATTACAGTCAATTATAAAACAATGCATCTTGGAGATTTTATAGATATTAATGAAGCGATAGATGTACGAAAGGCAGCCGAAAAGAAATATGGTTTTACTTGCGATGATGTTATAGCTGAATATGATAAGACAAGTTAATGAGGATAACAAATGACACAACAACTACATAAAAACGACATTTTATACTATGCCAGAATTATGCCAACATTAGGCTTATACGATGTATACGAGCTTAAAATTCGTACTATTGATGAAGAAAACAGATGGTTCTGTGGCATGGAAAAACGCACTAAAATAGCATATCTTTTCAGCTATGATAATATTGGCAAGACGATTTTCTTTGATCGAAAAGAAGCTCTTAAAGCAGTTAAACAAGCTGAAAAGAATAAAATCTCAGTTAGCAGCGAAACACTTTATGAAGAATATTAGGAGGTGATATTACGCCAAGTCCACTAATGAAATACAAAGGTACATATCGTCTTATGGCGAATCTAGATCATGATACCAATGATTTTCCACGAGACGATAAAGGAAATCTTGATACAGATGATATTTATATTAAATGTCAATACGGTAATCAAATCTATTATTATGGCAGAAATGATCTTGTAGCTTACATTCCATCAATTGGAAGAGGTCATAACATTCTCAGAAAAATTGCGTTAGATAAACTTCAAATTGAAGATAAAATCCCATACGAAGAACTTTATCCTCAACTCTTGTCCGAAGGAACAGTAAAACATATCATAGAAAATGATGAAGAAATTGAATTTCATTTTCATCCAAAAGACCTTTCTTATATTGCAACACTTCTTAAGGCATCCACATATGGAGCAGATATTTCACCATTCTCAACCAGGAATCTCCCAAAGCAAAAATATGAAATACCAGAATCTGATCTTGAACAGTATAAACAGGTTGTAAAAGATGTCCCAAAAGATAAATTTCTTATTATATCTCGTGCTACATCCAACTACATCTTTGAGCGTATGCAGAAAATGAAACAATATAAGTCTGAGCCAATTAAAAAACTGATGCGAAAAAAGATGCTTAAGGGTAAGGAATTTATCCATTCTGAAGGACAATGGAGTGATTTCTTAAAATATCTAAGCAAGGAGATGACAGAATGCTTGACTTAATCAACTATGACTTAGCACCAGGTCTTTCGAATAATAAGTTGAGAAAAAATGGATTTTCTTTTGGATGCTACAGGAGAAATATCTATAAGGATACAATTGAATTTCGTCTCTATGTTGATCTTGAGGAGCGGGATGTATTCTATCAAGTCTTTGATGTAAATCATAATCAATTATATATTCCTTATTACAACAGAGAATATGGTAATAACAAAATTGTAAAAGAGATTGATAGAAAAATTAATCGTATCATGAAAACTATGGTAAACAAAAAAGTCTTAAAGAAAACAAAAGAAGAGGAGAATAATTCTATGGATACAGAAACAATTAAAATTAAATACTTTGCAGATATTGAACCAATCGCACCTATTCAAAATGGTGATTGGATTGACCTAAGAGCTGCAGAAGACGTACATCTCAAAAAAGGTGAATTTAGACTTATTTCTCTTGGTGTAGGAATGAAGCTTCCTGACGGGTATGAAGCTCATATTGCACCTAGAAGTAGTACATATAAGAACTTTAAAATTATGCAATGTAATTCAATTGGCATTGTAGACAACTCTTACAGTGGGCCACAGGACTGCTGGAAATATCCAGCAATTGCTATGGAAGATACAGTTATTCATAAAAATGATCGTATCTGCCAATTCCGTATTATGAAAAAACAGCCTGAAATTCACTTCGAAACTGTCAAAGAGCTAGAAGGCAAGAGTCGTGGCGGATTTGGCAGTACAGGTAAAAACTAATATGGACGACGATCTACAATACAGAGAAGAAAATTGGGCATGGGATGCTCAATGCGCAGCAGTGGATGAGAGAATATTAACTTGTCCACGCTGCGGATCAATCATGCTTCCTCAGTTCCAAAAATATGATTACATGGGAGCTGGATGGGAAGAATATTTCGAATGTACCAATGGCACATGTGGCTATTGTTGCAAAATATAAATTATGCAAAGGAGAACAAAACAATGAAACTACAAAAACAAATCATTCTTGACAACGTTGATAAAGTAAAAGCGTTTGTCGTAACTGTCAGCAAATATCCAGGAGATGCAACACTTACATCTGGAAGATATGTTGTTGATGCAAAATCCATTATGGGTATCTTTAGCCTTGCCCTGAATAAGCCAGTAGCATTCTCTTATGAGGGTGAAATGGCAGCAGAGCTTGCTAAAGAAGTACAAGTATATGAAAGTCAGGAGGTCTAAACCATTGAATAATTTTAAGAAAAAACTAGCAACTACTGTAACTCTACTAACCGTATTACTCACTCCAACACTGGCTAATGCAGAGACTAAATATGTCGAACCTACCATCGGTCTTAATTATCGTGTTGGAAATTCCACTAACACAAAGAAAATCGGAGCTTTACCGTATGGATCTTCCGTAGAGGTTTTAGAAATTACAGATAACAACTGGGCAAAAGTAAAGATTGATGATCAGATGTTCTATATGTCCAACGAATATCTTTCTGATGTACCTCTAGTTTCTGAACCCATTCTACAATCCCAACCAATTGAGTCATCACCAGTAGCAACATCGTATTCTGGATATAGTCTCGGTACATATCGAATTACTCACTATTGTGGATGCGTAAGCTGCAATGGTTCTTGGGCTGGCAGTCCAACAGCATCTGGTGCATATCCTGTAGCTGGCAGAACAGTTGCCATGGCTGATTTACCGTTTGGAACTGAAGTAGAAATTAACGGTCAGATCTACACTGTAGAAGACAGAGGAGTGCCAAGTGGATGCGTTGATATTTATGTTGACAGCCATTCAGAAGCTCTTAACTCTGGCATGTATTATGCAGAAGTTAGAGTAGTAGGATAGTTGACATGGAGAAAATCTGAAGTTATAATATCCCCAACAAGGTTTTCTCTATGTCAAAGGGCAATCCAGTTGATCCTCAAAAGGGCAAAGTCACTGATCCTCTAGCCGTTCGCTAACAGATCACCGACCAGCTTCCAACTGTCCCTTTTCCCGATCAATAGCCCAGACACAAGCCGGAGTAATTGAAAAATAACAAAATGAAGACCTTGTAACCATAGAAATGTGGTTATGAGGTCTTTTTTTACGTTAATAACAAATTATGCACAGATAAAAAGGCTTAAATACTGGGTTTTTGGGATTGGCAATTTTGAAATTTCCCGATGAAATCCGAGTTTCATCTGCTTGTATCCATTTCTCATCAGCCCTCTTCAAACATAGACCAAACCTTCCAGTCGGAAAAGTTTAGACGAAAATATATGTCAAAATATCTATTAAATATTCTATAGTCATATCAGCGGCAGAACCAACAGTTTTGCCCTTTTTAGGCTCAAGGAGGTTGCCTTGAAACATAGTATATTTTTTACTCCATTTTTGGGGATGTGTAATGATAAATATTAAAAAGTTTGGGAACCCGCATAAACACTGGATTCTTGCTTTCCCAGATTTTCCCAAAAACAACAGGATTTGGGTACTTATTCTTACACACGCCTAAAAATAAACGTTTTTGGGTACTTTTTGAAACACACATAATTCATTTTTGGGTAACTTTTTCGACACATAAAATCAAAGGAGGTACACTATGTACAAGAAAAACTACAAAGGACGCTGTGAGAAAAAGTCTCTCTCCAAGTGTGACACAATCTGCCGATGCTACAGCACCATCCAATCTGTTTATGCAGACAAACTGGAAACCGATCCATCTGTCCAATCCTTCCAATGCAATGCGCCACTCGAAGATGAAGACTACACAACAGACTTCCTTATCACCCGACAGGATGGCACGCAATATGTCCGAGAGTGTGTAGAACGAAGTCATCTGACCAAGCCCAAGCCACTTACAATCAAACTTCTGGACACATCGCGTACCTACTGGCTTGCCCATAGCGTTCAAGATTGGGGGATTGTAACAGATGCAGAAAGCTGATATAGCCTATATCAATAACACGTTCTACAGAATTTTAAAGACATCAGATAACCATACCCTTGTAATTGACTGTCTCCATCCGAAAATGCCATTCTGGACTCTCAGAACACAATATACCCCATTGCCAGAGAAGCAATTATATGATGTTCTAAACATCGCCCCACCAGCCGAACAGGAGCTTACATCCGATCAGATGCGCATTGCACATGAGCGGTACACACTGATTGCACCGATCCTATACCACTTAGGAGAAAGCACAGCAACTGCAAACATCATCTCTTCCATCTCAGAGGAGCATAACATCAGTAAGCAGACCATCCGCCGCTATCTGTATCAATATCTAATCTTTCAGACCATCACTGTACTTGCACCAAAAGTTCATACGAAAGAAAAGGTACTGACCAAAGATGAGAAGAACATGAGATGGGCATTGAATAAGTTCTTCTATACACGCAGACAAAACAGTCTTGTTACAGCATATGAGATGATGTTAAAAGAAAAGTATTGTGACAGCACCGGACAGTTACTATCCGATCATCCATCCTTTTATCAGTTCCGATACTTTTACCGGAAAACCAAGAAACTCCAAACATATTATATTTCCAGAGATGGACTGTCAAATTACCAGCGGAACAATCGTCCCTTACTAGGAGATGGTATCCGTGAGTTTGCAACCAATATCGGCACTGGTATGTTTGATTCCACAGTATGTGATATCTACCTTATAGACGAAACTGGTACCTTAAAAGGCCGTCCGATCCTAACCACTTGCATTGATGCTTACAGCAGTATGTGTTATGGCTATGTTCTCTCATGGAATAACGATACAAAGAGTTTATGTCATCTGCTCCAAAATATCCTTACCGATAAAACAGAATGGTGCAGAAAGTTCGGTATCCCACTAGACAAATCCCAGTGGAACGTGCAAGAGTTACCGGGCATCTTTGTAACTGATATGGGAAGGGAGTACACATCAGAATCCTTTGCGCAGATCACAGAAACAGGCGTGACTATGGTAAATCTTCCACCATACAGACCAGAGCTGAAAGGTGCTGTAGAGAAATTCTTTGACATCATCCAATCCATGTATAAACCACTCCTTAAGGGCAAAGGTGTGATTGATCCGGACTTCCAGGAACGAGGTGCAAGAGATTACAGACTAGATGCTTGCTTGACGATGTTTGATTTTGAGAAGATCATCTTACGCTGTATCATTTACTATAACAGTCAACGGCTCATAGAACGATTTCCTTACACACAATCTATGATTCATGATGGAGTAAAGCCATATGCAGCCAGTTTATGGGAATGGGGAAGACGGCAACCGGGCGCAAATTTAATTTCATTCCCGCATGATACCGCGAAAATAATCCTATATCTGCTCCCACGTACCATTGGGACATTCACTAGGCGTGGTCTAGTGGTAAATGGGATGCGGTATAAACGGGATGATTGCGCCGAAAGATTCCTGCAAGGTGGAGATGTTAAGGTTGCTTACGATCCAGATGATGTATCTGTAGTATGGACAGTAGAAAAGGGCGAATTTATTCCTTTTGAATTGGTTGAAAGCAGATATAAGAATAGAAAATTGGATGAAGTGGAACAGATCAAAGAACAGAGCAAAACAACACTACGTTCCGAACAAAATAATGCAAGACAGGCGAAAATTGATTTGATGAATGAGATAGAGTTGATTGCTAGGGGAGGAGTTAAAAGATGAACGGTAAATTACTTTCACAATTGCCTGATTTTTTATGTGAAAACGAATTAGTAGAACGACTGAAGATATTACCAAACTATAATATAAACATTGCCAATGAAACAATGCCAACTCGTCTTCTTGCGTTATCAGAATTATATGATATTTATATTCCATCACAATTATCTGTTGATGTATATAATAAATTGTATATGGCATTGCTCAGATCGATTAAGAAAAAAGAAAATGATATGATGGTAAAACAGCAAAGAATCGAAAATACAACAAACACCATACAAACGTACAATGGTATTATAGGTGGTGCTGATTCGTTTACAATCATTGGAGTTTCTGGCATTGGGAAGAGTAGTGCTATTACCAGAGCGATCTCATTGATTTTCGGAAATCATTTTATCGAAACAACAGACCCATATCAACGAATTGCTCCATTTATACTCGTACAATGCCCATTTGACTCATCTGTAAAAAGTCTATTATTAGAAATCGTTCGTATGCTTGATGCTACATTGGATGGAGATTATTTACAGATAGCACAACGGTATACGACGGATAGACTAATCGGTTTTGTTAGCCAAATATGTTTAAATCATGTTGGGGTACTTATTGTTGATGAGATTCAAAATGTAGTTAATAATAAAAACGGTGATAAACTTATTGGGGCATTAACACAGATTATAAATAGTAGTGGAATTAGTATATGCATGGTTGGAACACCAGAATGTCTACATTGGTTTGAAAGCGCACCACATCTGGAACGAAGGACAATAGGATTGCGATATTTACGAACTGATTATGATGATGATTTTATACATTTTTGCAAAAATCTATTAAAATTTCAATATGTGCAACAATACACAGAACCATCAGAAAAATTTATAAATTGGTTGTATGCTCATTCAAACGGAGTGACGTCAACTGTTGTATCATTATTTTATCGAGCACAGGAATTAGCCATTATGAGTAACACAGAGAAATTAAGTATTGATATTTTTAATGCGTCATACAATGGGATGATGTCTATGCAAGTAGAAAAAGTGAAAAAGAAAAATAGTCAAACGGTCAATAAATCACATAAAGAAATAACAATTCATCATTCGAATGGTGTTAATATTGCTGACTTATACAATTATTCACAATCTAATAACTATGATCTCTTAACTCTTATTAAAAATATTTTTACTGTTGAAGAGGTGGAAATATGTTAAATTATTTTCCTAAAATATATGACTATGAATTGTTCTATAGCATATATTCAAGATTGAAACAAGATATAAATGTACAGAGTAATCAATCTTTTAAAGAAATCGTGTTTAAACGACCGAATGAATACATCGAAATATTTTATATAAACGAACCAAGTGATGTACTACGTTCTTTTATGTCGAAAAATTATATTATTAATGACTTATACTATAACCATACTATGTTTCTTTACTGGTCTGTATTTCTAAACGAATTGGATAAAGAAAATGCGTTGAGAAAGCTCATATCAAATGACAAAAGTTTTTTAGAATACCTTTCCTCAAGACCAAAACATAAACATCAAAAAATATTTCTAAAATATTGTCCATTATGTGCAAAAGAAAATCGAGAGCAATATCACGAAACATATTGGAATGCTTTCCATCAAATTCCAGAAATTAATGTTTGTGTAATTCATGGATGTAAACTCAAAGATTCGTCGGTTCATGTTAACAATTCAAGAATAATAAATTTTCTAACGGCTGAAAATTGCATTAATGATGATTATTCATATGATATGGGAACCATCGGTGAAATCAAGGCTGCAAAATACCTATATCAATTGGTAGTAAGAAAACAGAGTCTTAAGAACGGTATTACGATGTTTGATGTATTTTACAGGAAGTTAGTTCAAAAGAAATATATCAATCAGCTTTCATGGCTCCAACACAAGTCGGTATTTTTAGATAATTTTAAACAATATTTATCTGACAACAACATAAAGGAAGCTTGTCAAATAAAAGCAATGAGTAATATATTCTTAAACAAAGCGAATCCACTTAGAACAATTCATATATTATTATTTTTAGATATACAAATATCTGATATTTTTGTATGCAAAACGGCGAAACAAATTGATTCGGAATTAATTGAAAGAATTCGATCAGAATATACAAAAGATAACGGTATAAATAAACTTGCGAAACAATATCATATTTTACCTTGTAATGTAAGTAAAATAATTAACGGTCAATATGAAGTTGAAAAACAAAAATTAATAAGCCAAAATTATGCACATAGCAGCAGTAGGAATATACCGCCTAAAGGAAAGAGGTATTCTGAGTTAGATAAAAAGTATTATCCTAAAATTGAATATTATATTGACTTATATTTTAAGAATTCTGACAAAGTTAGAAGATTAACTGTAGGAGGATTTAATGTTTTCATGCAACAAATTTGTCAAGACATCAGAAGAAATGATTTTTATTATATGCCACAATGCTATAAGTATATTAAAACAAAAGAAAAACCAATAGAGGATTATTGGGTCGATAAAATAAAATATATTGTCGATCAAATTGACAGCGATTATATTTCATATAGCGAATTGAAGGGTATGGTACACATAATAGAAAAAAATATGATAAAAGCCATGGATATACTACAATACAGATATCCTGAAACGTACCTAAAAATACAGAAAAATAATAAAAAAGCGTAAAAAAATGGGGAATACCAAATTAATGATATTCCCCATAAGATTGTGTTGCATTACTTAACACACTATGATATACTATTTTTGCACTGATGAAACGGTTGTTTCATATGATGGTGAAAAAAGAAAAATTTCTTTTCTGGCTGCCTGATGAGGGTGGCTTTTCTTATTTCACGCATGTATTTATTATAATCTAACACAGCATTCAATTGCTATCCATCCTGCACCAGATTTCAATTTACCCCATGTATATCCATCAGCAGTTTTTGTTTCTGTGATAGTATATGTTCCAATAGGGCAAGAACCAATAGCAATTCTAGCGCTTAGACCAGCAGAAGCACGAACTCTGATGCCATTTTCCTTAACTGCAATTTGAAATTCTTTATTTACAACAGTGCTATGCTTATCCAAAACACCGACATAGGTACAAAAATCTTTGTCAATGCAAATCCAACCTGCACCTGATTTTAGCTTACCCCAGTATGTATTTTTGATTTCAGTGATATTATAAGTTCCTTTGTCACGAATGCTTCCAGTTGCGCTTGCCTTGCTGGATGCATCGCTTCTAATTGTTAAAGCATCACAATTAACTTTATATTTTCCTACTTTGTATACAGGTGTAGCTGGCTTTACGGTTGGTTTAGGCACTGGTTTATTTGCAGTGGCTACTACACCAACATACGTACAATATTCATCCGAAACATTGATCCAGCCAGCTCCAGATTTTAGTTTACCCCAACAATTATTCTTAATCTCTGTTATAGTATACTGGCCACGATCTCGAATAGTATTGACAACTTTTGAATTAACAGTGGCATCCGATCTGATATGAAGATTACAATTTACCTTATACATACCAACTTTATATGTTTTTGTTTGTGCTGGTGTGGACGGTGCAACAGTAGGAGTAGAAGTAGAACCTAGCTTTGCTTTAAATTCGCTCCATGTCCAAGAAGTTTTATATTTATTGTTAGTAACATATGGAGCAGGACAATATTTGTTAACAACATCATAATGTCTAAGAATGTGATCAGCTCCTACGCCTAATTTATCCATAAGATATTTGACTAACTTCACACACGATTCTTGAGTTTCCGTAGTAAAATACCATTTTGGATCTTCAGCTGATTTTCCTGTTCCATCACATTTTGGACACATTTCAATTCCAATTGTATTATTGTTTCTAGCATATTTATGTTTTTGTGTATAGTATCCAGCAGTTCCGACTTGCCATAAGATCGCATCAAGACTTGCTGCTTGATAAATTGTTCCATCCCAGTAAATATAGAAATGCGCACCACAACCATCAGCATCAATTCTATTATTCTGACCAGCAACACCTAAATAGTGTATGCCAATATATTGTTTTGCATTTCCCCATTGAGGTACATAATTTTTGCTTGCATTAGTCACATCTATAATATTTATACTCATATTTTCCTCCTGTACATCAAAGCGAGTTAAATTCCAACGTTCAATCAAACTACATAATTTGTCTACATATTTCACATCTGTCGCATAACCACCATCTTTAATAAGTTGTGCTGCCTTTTTATAATCTTTACATCCAGATAATCCCTGATAACGTTTTACAGATCCATTCATCGCACCATTTAGATAACAAGAATGATCTTTGATACTAGATAAAATATCTGGATATTCTCTAAAATCAGCAGTAACGACATATATTGTTCCGTCTTTTTTTTGTTCATTCGTTTTCTTGGTATATTTACTTTTCCCGTCCCAAACAGATTTCCATGTATTGCCAGAAAGAGTGGTTTTCATACCAAATAAATTGTTTGCATTTTTAGCGAGTTCAGTAGTTCCATATCCAGATTCCAAACATGCCTGAGCAGTAGTAATAGATGCCAAAATGCCACTTGTTTTCATATCTTCTGCTGCAAGTTTTTCGATTTTTTCAACAAATTCTTGTTCTGTCATATAACACACCTTCTTTCGTTGTAAAAAAAATAAGAGGTACATTTCTGTTCCTCTTATAAAAAATGATTAATTATTTCATTATAAAAATTGTTTTCCCAAAAATTTTATAATACGGGTTTTCTGCTCCTTTTTCACTGCTCTTATTATACCATAAAAAGCAATGAAAAAGA